>Ga0126342_10008653_pt1 | contig 18237 bp, 12 predicted proteins | sample Cyp1metagenome_FD_92528 | JGI IMG/M metagenome (GOLD analysis project Ga0126342, IMG submission 92528) | Coral microbial communities from Lord Howe Island, Old Settlement Bay, Australia - Cyphastrea 1 metagenome | ecosystem: Host-associated > Invertebrates > Cnidaria > Coral ... | reverse complement strand
TCCAAATCCCAGGGTGAACTTACCATTGCATGCGCGTCCCCCCCAAGTGTTCGGTTTGAACTAGCTCACCAGCTGGTAGGAAACTTGGGCCCGAGCTTCCAATTAATTACCATTCCAATGGGCACTGAAAAAACCATCCCCAAAACCCCACTTTTTACGGGTTTCTGACATGGCATTTTACATGGCATGGTTCCACAAAAAAACACACATAAAAGTCATTGTATCCCAGTTGATGGATGTTGATGGATGTTATATATATGTATATATATATATACCCCTCAGAAAAACCCATTAGTCATCCCATTAGTCATCCCATTTTTTTCCGCAGCAAAACACCTCCAGCTCGTTCGTTTGGGGATGGCAGCCACCAGTGCCAAGCGGCCACATCTTCGACCCATCGAATCCCACGCCGTCCTGAAGCGTTGAACGCCATGTGCTGCGAAGCTGGGAGGCTGAAGGAATGTTTTGTGGTTTTTTAGAAGTGGATTTAGCTGAACAATATCTACTAACAATCAATCCACTAACAATATCTAACAATCCAATTAAAGATTAGTGCATATTGACATGTTATTGAAAGGTCAACAATATCTATCTTCAATCCATAGTGGGTTTTCATGGGTTAACAAGATGAATAGTAACTTTTGGATTGAACATGAAAAATAACTCAATGATTTTTCTTTCAATGTCTTTCCTATAAGCCTCAATTGGTGGTGTTTCGAAGTTTCAGAAGTCAACCCATTTTGCGACGATGGCTACTACTCCATAGTCTATAGTTACAATCATCATTGCTGCCGATGTCACTGAAGAATTTGCTTTCGGAATGAGGGGAGCATCCTTGCTAGTTGCTGAGACCCCAAAACTTAAAAAAAACTCTCGGAGATTCCAGCCTTTCACTTTGAAAGAGTTGAATTCCTTGTGCAAACTGCTGAATGCAAGCAAATTTGTTGAATCCCAATGTTCTGATTGTCTGGACTACTCGAGCTACCTGGAGGGGGCATCCCAGGAACTGTAAGTGGCTAATAACCACACTCCCCAGTTATACTGTGGAGGAACGCAGTTGTATGTGGGTCTTGTATGGGTTGTAAATGTAAGCCACTTATTATCTGGAACGCACATCCAGTCCGAGTAAGGCAAAGTCCAAGTAAGGCAACCACATGTTATATGGCAATGTGTCAAAACCTTGTACCCCTGGTGAACATCAAAATAGCTGGTAAATGGATGTTCATCCCGCTAAAAATGGTATGTATAGGTATTGATCCATACCCATATTGACTCTATTCTCGTGTTGGCCAAGCATTGGCAATCTTTGACCAGGATCTTAGCACCGAAACTCCGAAAAAACGAGCAGCGAGCAGCTTCAGGTCACACGAGCCATGCCACTCACTCGCTTCACTATAATGTTTCAGATCCAAGACCCTCGACGTAAAACTATCCAAAAAATGTAAAGAACTGGTGGTAACCCTTGAAGATGCTGGCAACTATCATAAATACACATTTTATCACTAGGGGACGAACCATGATGAACCCATAAATGGGGCTACCCCAATGAATCCAAACTTGGACCATGCTATTTTTTCTTATGGTTTTGTTATGGTTTTAAGGATCCCCCTTTTTAAGAAACCCCGTTTCGTTTCGCAGATATTTCGAACCTGCGGACTCGGTCGACGAGCTGGTGCTAAAAGGTCGGCTGAAGGCCTGTGTCCCAACAGAAAAATGCGCGGTTGGCCCAACTCCAGTGAAGACTTCAGGAATTTTTTTGGAGATATACCTCATGAAAAACTCAACAAATGTTTCAACAAAAGGAGGAAAAAACCTTGGTTGAATTGAAGTCGAGATATTATATAATAAGACTTCATAAAGCTTGTTCATGCAATGGCTTCCAATTCGCTGGAATGCCACAACCGGACTGGCGAACAGTGAATGAATGTCAGGTCTAGCTTTAGATTGCTTGGCTTCTACGGGTACTGTAGGAAGTTTTAAAAAAAACAAGTTGTCCTAGATAAGTAATACATATACCATATATTAATAAAATATCACATCACATCCCTCCAGCTGGTGGGTATACCATGGTATACCCCAGGTTGATCCATTTTCAGACATACCATGACATACCCAAATCAAGAGTTCAAACCCGCCCAATCATGTCATCACATCGCACCTTGACCGGCTCCTTCTCCGCCTCACAAGATCTGCCTTCCAAGAATCGAAGGCCCAAAAACGCGAAACTTCCATGACCACTGCGACATCATGTTGCCCAACAACGTGTAAGCTGGTGTGGGAAAGCAATAAATCCATACAGATCATTATAGATCTATATACATCTATATAAATCTGTTTGAAACTATATAAATCTATTGTAAATCTGTGAAACCATAAGCATCCATGTTTGCATCCATAACTTTGGGCTCCACCTGCAGCGTTCCGTCGGTTGACCGCTGTTCCTGCAGATGAACAGCCATATTGCCATGACGGATCCGGCTGGTGCTGGTATATTAATGCTAACATGACTGGGGTATATTGATGGGATCCATGTTACCATATATGGCAGCACCATGGATCCGTCATGGGTATTGCCATCGGACTATCAATGTACTATATTATCCTATATAATGCAAAATGATATATATATATATATATATGTTTGGGCAGTTTGCTGAGCAAAGCTGGGGGAGCCAATTACAAGTGAGGCCCCATATATCTGGTTGCCCCTGGCGATGCAAGCAAATAAGTTTAGATAGCGAAATCATCCTACTTGGTTTGCTGGATCATAATCCATGCCAGTTGCAGTAGAATGCAATGGTTGCCTTTGTCCATTTCATGGTTTTAATCTGCAGTTGCTCATTTTTACCGTGGGTGTGTAATTCGCTTTGTAAACTCACCTAGCTGGTTGGTAACATTTGGTAACCCTATCCGTCAATGTGGTAAACCCAATAATAAATCATCTCCGAAATCACTGCAAATGGATTGTATAAAGTATACCCTCAAGTGGTAGGTTGATTATTGTCTTTACCACACTATACGGTTGAATAAATAAAGGCGCACATCTGTTTATCTTAAATACATATTTAGCAGACCCCAAGTGTCAATGGACCAATGGAATAATTCCAGCTTGCGGACCACATGTTTCCACAGCCACGATGGCTTTGGTTAGGCCTTTGATTAAAGTATCATTGTTCTTTTTTTTGATTATCATTATATAGCTATAGATACACTTATATTATGTTGATGAAATCAAGCTTGACAGTTCTTACACATGAAATCAGAACAATCACCATCCCTCTAATATGAAACACCCCCATTGTATGGTTCCAATTATATGTAATTTCCCTACTAAACCATGGTTTCCGGATGTTTCCGGGAGGGTGTTCTTAGTATTAGGGTACCCTAATAGTAGCTGTTTTACAGATGTTTACTCTCCAACACATGGTGGTTTCCTAAAATAGGGGTACCCCCAAATCATCCATGTAATAGGAGATTCCATTATAAACCATCTATTTTGGGATACCCCCATTTATGGAAACCCCCATATTCTGAATTTCCATCGGTAACTTGGCGCATGCCACAGCCCACCGTCCTGGACCCTTCAGGGTTACGGCCAGTGGAAGGGGCTGCACCCTGAGAAGCCAAGGGGCTTCCATGGGGCCCATGGGGATACCCCAAGAACTGGATGATGGAAAATCATGGAAAATCCCAAACCAAAAATGGATGATGAGGGGGTTCCGGGGTAAAACCATTTTAGGTAACCTCCATGTTGAAGTTGGCCAGATTTTTTCGCGGGGGACATCCCAGATTCAGCTATTGGATTTCGGGTGTTGAATGGTTTGGGTTTGGAGGGGTACTATGGACAGATCAACCCACAGCCCTGGTAATCTTGGGAAAACCCCCAGCGATCTAGTGGATAGAAGATTGACATTGGTCCAATAAATACCAAAAATATCCAAAAATGGTTCGTGGCCTGGTAGAGAACCCAAACCGGATCTATTGCAACATCTACAATTCAGGAATGATATGCTTTCTATAGATTCTCAGTGAGTGTACTCCTGAAACTGATTTTACATTACCCTCTGGTTATGTCAAAATAGCTATTGAAAATCACCATTTATAGTGGCTTTTCCCATTAAAAATGGTGATTTTCCATAGTTTTTTGTATGTTTACCAAAGGGTAAACAACATAATCGCTACCTCCAGTGGTTGCGGAACTCAATTCGTAGCTCCACTGGATAGGAGGTAGAAGATTCAGTCATAAATAAGTTATGGCGGAATAATTAGCTCATTCACAAACCTGAAACACTAACCCAAAAATAGCTGAAACTGACAAGTTTCTGGCTGAAGTATCCCCTTCTCCCTAATAGTAAACACCCCCTGAATGGTACCAATTATGTGTAAATGTCCTACTAAACCATGGTTGCTTGGGAGTGTTTAATATTAGGGGATGGGATTTCGTTCAATCCATTTTGGCTCCAAAATAGGGGTTGGAAGGAAGACTAGTTTCCACTAAAGATGATTATTATTGTCAAGGTCTATGTTAATTTACCAGAGGGTAACCACTATCACAGTAACCACTATAGACCACAGGTAATATAGGGAAACCACCCTTAACCATTATTAACCACTATTATCCACTATCATTACTCACAACTAGCTCATTCACTACTCTAGTCAATCAACAATTTTCTGACTCAATTATTATAATCCTTAGTGCCTTAGTAGTGAATATTCATTACTCTACTTACTTAACTAACAAGCTTCTACTCAACATTCCTCCCAGGCACGCGGGAGATTCAGTGCCAGAGCTGGATGGGCGAGCGAAAGCCTCCGTCGGCTTGGTCGGCGCGGGGTTGGCAATGGTGTGGTGGGACTTGGCAAGGGTGGCGCGGCTGGAATGACTAGGGCCTAGGGCTTTATACATATTATATATATATAGCACAGATACATTTAAAATAATATATGTATATATTATCTATATATATATATTATATTAATTATATTGTGATTATAACTATAGTAACATAATAATGTGACATATAGTAACTATAGTTAATGGGGCTTTGCTTCAAACCTTGCAGGGTCTATCCATATGCTTACCGGGAAAATGTTGAAAAATGTTGAAACTATATTTTACCTTCAAACCATCCATGATTGACAGGGATTCATAATGAATACAATTGGTATGGAGGCTTAAATATATAATCATGGAGAACCCGTACTCTACTTAGTTGATGATTTCTGATGGGATCCTAACTATAATGATGATTCATTCTTGGCACTTGCTTCGTTTTTCATTGAATCATGTGAGTTGAGAGGTTGGTGAATTCGATTCAGGGACCACCACGGTTTTGGCAGTGCTGTCAGAACCTCCCAAGATATTGGATCAGCAAACCTTCTAAGATGGTGATGGAAATAGTGATTTTAAGATATCACTATATATCACTAATATCACATGATATCACCCAAAAATCATAAACTTTGAAAAGTGAGGATCTGAGCCAAGAAGCAAAGATCGAATTACCATGACACTGCTATCCGGTTGGTCCCAATTTGGAGGTCCTTCCCTTCCGCGCAGGCAGTATGGTGCCCTCCCTTCCGCGCTCCTTTGCAGCCGTAAATTGGGTGGACCTCGGCGCTTGCGCCGCGTGGCATCGCAGCTACCTCCATGACTCCGTGATACTCCGTGCACCCTGCGGTTCCGTTTGATGGTGACACATCCAGATTTGTAGAAATGCGGTAAACTAACAGTTTGCTATTGGAAATTGCCATTTATAGTGGATTTACCCATTAAAAAAAATGATTTTCCATAGCTATGTTAGTTTACCAGAGGGTAGAAATGTGGTCAACCCCCCAAAAAAAAACAACAAACCAAGCTGACCATCCCCAGTAGAGGTTGACTCCAGGCATCCCGACAAGAGCTGTGAATTCTGGGAAGTTCCAGGCCTAAACGCGAAAACACCGAGATGACAACAAACCATCCAGCCCATGTTTACTCCCTTTGTTGATGATCAATTCCCGTTGTCTCCCAAAATTTAATCCCCAAACAGTTTAAAGTTCTCTTTCTTATTGTTCTCATCCCACTAATCACATGTCACTTGACCCGAATGCACACATGACAACCGGCAAATAACCGTTAAATAAATATGTTCAGTTGGATGGCCAATATATTAAATGTGTCAACCATAAACCCAACAATGGATGAACAACCATATGGAAAAGTACAAACTGATACACAATATATAGCATAATAAATCACAATAGACATCTGACATAAACCATATACCACCAATCACAAACCATCAACATCCATCAACCATAACTTGGATTTGCTGAAGAGACTTCCAAAAAAATACTCCCCGCATCCCCAAATGGTGGATTTCCCATTGGGAAAGGACAAATCACCTTAAACAAATCCAAGATGACTTGATTTTCCCAGCTACAAACCTCCATTGACAATGGATTTACCGTTTTACCGTTTTACCTATATGATTCCATGAAATCCTAATGATGTTCCTATCATGTCCCATGATCTTTCCACATTTTCCCAGGATTTTCCCCAAAAATCCAAAAAACCGCAGAAACGCCTCGAGCGCAGCGCCAGCGATGCAGGTTGCGATGGGGGAGGTGACCTGATTTTACGGTGCGTTGATGGGGAGAAAATGGTGAGTTCATGGGAGTCAACCCTTGAAAGTTGGGGGAGTTGTTTAGGGTTTTTTTTTACTCAAAAAACACAACTTGATTATTTGCAAACGTTGTGATTTAGGCAATGAGGATTGAGGATTTTCTGGGATATGAATACAGAGAATGGGAGATATTACCAATAGCAGCATCAAATAACCAACGCGGCTACGGGAGGCAACCAGCAACAAACTGGTATTAGGCACAATGGTATTAAACAAAGCACTTTAGTGGGATATAAAAAAAACCAAGAACATGGGATGGTTTGGTGTTTCTGAAAAATGGTGGGGCAACCCCCAAATAGTAATTTAAAAAATGTTCTTCTAAATCATTGGGTTTTCTCTCTCTCATCATTGGGTTTTGGGACACACTATTCTCAAACAAACCCATCTATGTCAGATTAGTTTTATAAGCGGGCAAAGAGTCAGAGTTCTGAACCAAGGCTTGAAAAAGGTGCCTGGGATCCACCCATATTCACCAAAAAAGTGTAATTTGTCATTTGTAAAAACGAACTGGGATATGATATAATGCTGATATAATGGTGATATAATAATGGTGATATAATGGTGATATAATGGTGATTTAATGGTTATACAATGGTGATATAATGTTGATTTAATGCGACATAGTAGGAGTTCATCGGGATTTCATGAAGATTTCATGGGAGAAATCATAGTTAAAAAATGATGTAACTAACCATTGCCATGCAAAAAAAAATAGAATTCCAGTTATATACGTAAATAATAATAATAATAACAATCATATTAATAATCATAATCATAACATGACAATAATAATAGTAATAATATAATGTTGATATATGTCATTTCGTCAACGAACATGAGTATGTACTGGAACCACTGATGATTAGCAATTACCCTTCGATTTCAGCTGGTCCCCGAGCTAGTTATGGAGCTGGGAAACTCAACGGCCATGGGGGATTTTCCATCAGCACTACATCCCAATCCCCATGAAAACCTCTGGAAAAATCCCGATGGAAATCAGCCTTAAATCCCCATCAAATCTTATTGAACCATCATTAATGTGGGTAAGACAATGCCATTCGCACTATCCCCCAGTCATCACCATAAATTCATAGATAGGTGGGATTTCAAGCATTCCCAGTCATGGGTGGTTTGTGACATTGTTTTACCCACATGGAATGACATTATGACTGAATCATCAACCCCAAACCCAATCGAATCCCGGTGGCGGATCGCCGCGGATGTCCGGCATCTGCCCCGGAAGCTCCACCCTGTGTGATGAGTTTTCTCCGTTGAAAGATGAGGAAATGGCTGTGAAATATGGCTGTTTAGTGGCTGTGAAATGCGTGTTTACTGGGATTTTTCAAGCATGTTTAGTGAGATGTTGAAAGGGTGTTAGAGTAAATGGATGTTTTTTTTATGGGTGTTTTATGGGTGTCATGGGTGTTTAAGAGGTGTTTTTTTTGTGTCTTATGTGAGATTTAAATGGATCCAACCGGATAGGTGAAGCGGGGCAACTCCTCGACTCATCTTCGTTGAAAGATGCCGTTCCAGATTCGTCAAAGACTCGCCACTTGAAACATATGTAGTAGGTCAAGTTAATCACCCGTTTTCAGACGTAGCCAGGTATCAGAAGGTTAGTTGAGTCAGCTCTATATCCCACTAAATCCCCATCAATCTAAGTAAGTTGTTTCAATTCACCTGAAAAGTTCGGCTATATTGGGATAGGTCTCCCAATCCTATCCAATCCTAACATCATTGCAGCGGATCGGTGGATTTTTATACCAATTGATACCACGACTTGGGGGGGCGGTTGAGGTTACAAAAGGGTATAACGGTGTAACCATGGTTAAAAGACCCCATATATAAATGGGAAAAATAATTTGGATACAACCCCTAGAAGCCCTATAACATCCTATAAATATAAACTATAGTTATAAGTTATAACTATAGTTATAGTTATCCACTAAAGAAACTGGAGCTGCACTTCCCAGTGGTAACATCTGGATAAATCACCAAGTCAGCGGGCCTGTATCGCTGGGGACTATGTCGCACGGCCTCGGGAGGCCGGATCTCTGTGGGATGGCAGAAATCAACGGTTTCATGGGGATTCATGGGGGATATATAGATCAACGGGGAGATTCATGGATATCATTGGGATATAATATTATAACTTTATTGTAGATACTATGAGTCTGAGAGTCTGACTAGTGAATAATGGGGCTTATATATATTGAATCATGATTAAAATCATGGTTTATAGGATTATTATGATCTATTAAACTAGGGTTCATGGCTTATGGCATGTAATTATAGGGATACTATATATATATATATAATTATATATATCTCTCTCTCTCTCTCTCCATCTCTATACACTATACATGTGGGCTTCATCTTGTAGGTAAATCATCGAAGTCTAGATGGGCAAGTATCCATGGCTACCATCTGGTAACCAAACATGGCTTGCTGGACCTATGTTTGGATGATTTTCCCAGCGAACTAAACCGCTGAGTTCGGGGATTTCCCAAACAAATGTTTGATTACCGGAGGGCATCCGTCCATTGATCCTCGCACCCATATACCTGTTCAAACTATCTATACCGATAGATGCGCCTGTAAATGTTTGGCGATGAGATGTGATGCACTGATATCCATTGCGCTTTGGCTGGCTATCTCACGGGTGAATGGGAAGCCATAATCCAAGTGTTCAAACATCAAACTGGTTGAGCCCATAGGGTTTTCAAGTCGTAATCCTGAATTTCCATGCAACATCCCCAAATAGCTTTGCCTGAAAATAGGGCAAAACAACCAAAGTTCTTGATGGCTCCGACCCTCATGTTCATTTTCCCTATTGAAACGGCCATTCGGGGTGTGAAAACCGCCCATTTTTCAGACATCCAAATCTTCCAGCTGGTTCATCCACGGCCAAGCGGCCGCATTCACTGACACCAGCGACGCTGCCGTGCCTGGTTGCGGCTTCAATATGGTACAATCAGAGCTGCATTCGTCATTGGGGTCCAGAATACTTTCTTCAATAATCAATCAATTTATATACCTGGCAATGAGGAAAAAAAAGGTGAACAAACATCAATTCAGTTGACTAAATGATGTTCCATTTCTTGCCATGTTTGCTTGCCCCAGCGTCTCACTAGGCTGGTGGGAAAAAAAAACACCAAAGAAACCTCCATCAGGTGTTTTTGACCAAATCCAATCCCACATCCAGAGTTAAAAAAAACAACAACCATATCATCAAAACATATCAAAACCCAATGGCTGTTTGATGTTTCGCCATCTTACCCCAAGTAATGATAGTTTTTTTTTTTTCTCCCAGGCTATATAACCTGCTTTTTTGTTCCGAGATTCCTGGCATTTCCCCGATGGGAAACCAGCCAGGTTGTCCGGAAAAAAATGTGTATGCTTACCTGGTAACCAACATTCACATAATATTAGTGATATATAATAACCATAACTGTTTTTTGTATGGTAACCAACATTAACATCCAATAACTATGGTTTTGTGTATGATTTTTTCCGCCACAAACCATAGTGAAATTGGAGTTATGTTCAAACAGAACTATCGTTTAGGGGCCCTACCTTGTAAGTGTTAAAGCTCTTTGGTGCATGTTTGTTATCAACTGTTAATCTTACATAATTTAACTATATCAGAACAATCAGAACCTATTAGCTATTATGAAATAATATGTTGTCTATTATTAATAGTATATCATTGTATATTAACCATTTATGTCACCCATGTTAACGTGTTGGTGATATTTTTCCGGCTGCCCCATGCGCTGCAAGAACACCTGGTCGGGTCGGGGGAGGCGATGACTCTTCGGCCAGCACCTGAGGTGAATTCGGGGCTGGGTTGATGGGGGGATTACAATGAACTAGTCATGGGTTTGTAATACAACAAATATAGCTAGGGGGTCTCGCATTGTGGGGAAGAACTAATATTAGATGTCTAATTTCGACTTAGGGTAAGTTAGAACACCCCAAATACAATACACAAAGTATGAAGATCATGGGGTACTGCACCATATTGAAGGCGACGGGCACTTGGACTTGCAGGGACTTGCAGGGTCTAGAGTCTAGGTAAAAACTAGAATTCAAATTCTCGCCAAATCATTCAACACACACACAAACAAACAAACACACCCTAAATCCAAGGAATTCGAAAAATGGAGCCCCAAATGAACGGTTTCAAACTAAAGGATATATGGCAAACTATTAAGGCTCCATGTAAGAGTCTAAGGGCATAAGAGATTCCAAGGAGACAAAGTTATGTTTTGCTTACAGTGGTCCATGGGGTTACTGGGATACCAACATGGGGCTAGATACTGTACTCTTGCAGAAAACCACATGTATCTATGTTCTATATTTTTATAGAAGGTCAAATCATATTTCATGGGCATGGCCACAATTTACGCGATTCACCAAGCAAAACAGTTCACTGATCGTACTACGATGGGCCTCCCCTCTAACAATCTAGCACATTAATGTGGGTAAAACAATGCCATAAACCATCCCCCAGTCATCACCATAAATAGCTGGTATAAACCATTCCCAAATGGGTGCTGTATTGTTTTACCCACATTATGTGACTTCATCTTTACGTGTCAAATCTCAGATCGTTGTCATTTCTTTGCAAAAACACCCCACCATCTCCTGGATCCGAACTCTCCAAGCTCTTTTTTCAGCTTTCGAACTGTGTACGGAGATCGATGGAGTGAATGATTGGATACATCAATGGATTGGTTTAAGGGAACATCTACAGGAAGGTCGTGGCAGGCCGAATGGGATACCAAGTCACTATTTTCACTGAATCCTGAGCCTAAAAAAACCTCCATATCTTCATGGCAAAAAACATGACCCACAGCCACAGACCAATGAAAAACACCACGGTTTAACCACATTTTGATGGTTCAATTCAGATGCGCGTTTTGAACCTCTCCGCCTTGCCTCTTTCCCATCTTTCCCACAGAATTTGCGGCCCCAAAACCACTTCCCAGGCTCCCCAACAGTGGCGGTATGTCGAAGCTGATTGGACTTCAACAGCAGGCCCTGTTGCCTTGGAAGCGCTGGGTCTATTGCAGATCCAATGTGATTTGACCATCTTTTAATCCTTCCATGTTTTCACGTCTTTGGTTACCCTCCGGTAACTTAACATAGGAAAAATAACCCATGAACAGTGGATTTACCTATTCCAGGTGGTCTTGGTGAGATCCATCAGCATCAATAAAATGGCCCAAGCATTAACCATGGGCATATAACCATGATGTACATGTTTAAACATCGGTATATGGTGCATATATATATATAGCAACTAATATAGTAGTAACTTGTTTTGCAACTATAACGTGATGTGACCTATTTTAGCCTTCTTGATGAGGATGAAATACCGAACACATTGCAAGTTCACAAGGGGTCTCACAGGTCCCGTGTCGAAGTGTTAAACTTTGAAACATGTTTGATTGAACTGGAATTTGCTGGATAATCCAAGATATCAAGGAATTCATTGGAATTCGAGATTGTTATGAGATATTCAATTTGTTCTGATTCCCTCCAGCTGGCGAAGCACATCCATATCCATGCTAGTAGCTCGGATCTCAAGTTTAGATCACTTTCCAAATTTGTTAGGAATATCAATTTGTAACCAAATGAAATACTTAGTATACATAATCATACATAATCCACCCTATAATTATAATTCATGTCACTGCTGGGCTGAGGGTCTGCATTAGCATTTGCCAAGCCACGGTGTTGTCAAATAACCACAGCCAAACGATGTTCCTTCTAGAAATGGAATCTTCTTTAATCTTCTTTGGAGGTTTCCTAAAAGAGGTCCCCCCAAATCACCCCAAAATAAACAATTTTAGTATTGACATGACCATGTTTTTTTGGGGGATCCCAAAATTTAGTACCCCCCCCCGTATATAGATATAGATAAGTACATACTATCTATCTATCTATCTATCTATCTATCTATATATATGTATCAGTTTATATTGTGATTTGTAACTATTAAAAACATTATAGTAATAGCAACCATATAAATAGATTATCTCACCTAACTATAGCCTAAACTATCCTAAACTAAGTAACCCTATAATAATAAGATCTATCTCTTACACTCCCCCAATCTCAACCCCCCCTTTTTTGTGTCGCCCGGCGTGTCGCGCCCACGTGGCCTGCCACCTGGCAGTTGAAGATGGGTCTGGATCATGGTGATGAATGGTGATTTTAATAATTGCTGAATGATGGGTTAGTAATGGGTTAATAACTTCATAATAGTGAGTTAATAGTGATTAATTAATGCTGATTTATGGTGATTTATAGTGATCACTGCTGATAATTATGGTTAAGAATGGGTTGATAATGGCTCATCTTGGTTAATGGTGACTGATGATTAATAATGGTGATCAATATGGTATCGGAATAATATTGGGTCAATAATGAGATGATGGATAGCCATGATGATTTTTACTGATTATGAACGGTGATAAATGGTTATTAATGGGTCTGGAAAAAAAGGCTACACGTATATGAAAGGACGCATATCCTATGTATATAATTATGGAAGTCCCTACAGCAATCTGATTATTACAATTCACTAACCTGAAAGGTTTGGCTATTTTGGGATACTTATCCCATACTAAAAAGAGTGGTGAAATCCTAACAATATGAAAGTCAACTATCAGGATACCATTTTACTAGGGATCGGAGAACCAAACGCGCTTGAAACACTTTGAAACCACTAGCCAAGAGCGGAAGAAAAGTAACATGGACTCCCAACCAATGGCCATTTGAGCCTAGGTATATAGTATACTGTATTTATATTAAAGAACGCGCTCAGCTTGCCAGAGATCGGCACACTAAGCTTCCGGAATGGAGCTGAAAGATGCAAAAAAGGCACCCCTACCCGTGACAGCATCATTCAAGATTGCTAGTCTGCTAGTCATTGCGCCCCATCAGTCCATGGTTCTTCCCCCCTCTTGGTTTGGATTGCCATTGGTTATATTCATTGTCGAGCACTTGGGTATGCATACCAGCTCGCAAATGTGTCATCATCATACACTTCACTAACTCAGTTATATGAGGGATGTACCCAAGTGTTAACCTGGGTTATTTCTTAGAAACCCTTTGTATAGGTCACCACTTGATTTCTTTGGCCTATTTCTGGACATTTTAGAGATATCTTTTTCACTGCGCGAAAATCTTAGACATGATTCAAGTTTTGTCATGAAGGGTGGCCAAGTTGAGACATGCAGACACTGATTTGGTGATCACTGCCTGGGGATGGGGTGAATTTGGCCCTCCTGAATTGGGCAGAACATGTTTAGATATTTTTAGACTTCTTTAGTTGTTTTTAGCATGTCTTAGTTTGTTTCTAGTTTTTTTTTGCTTTTAGGTTTGTTTATATAGTGTTGTGTAAAGGAGACTGAGGCCACCAGGAAAACATATAGAAATCCAAAGAAACCTTGCATTAATGATTGGATGTAGCTTATAAGTTTTCATTGGGAATGGTGAGATGTTCAGGGGGCAGTCCATCAACAATGCAAGAGTTTGTTGAACCAACAGGAGGGTCCAGATTGGGAAGAGTGGAGAGCAGCAGGGACGTGATGGAAATCCCTTGTTGGGCCTTGTTGGGGTGTTAAGATCTTCAGGCTGGAACAGAGCAGGGGCACATGGAAAATGAAAGAAATATTCTGTGGAATTTAGTGGAATTTAGATTTCTATATTATAGTGGAATTTACTGGGTTTTAGATTTCTATAGGATTCTATGGGCTCTTCTAGTTGTAGATATTGCAGTGCATTCTGCAAAGAACCTATCAAGTGAAGAAGGTAACAAAGGGTTTGTATGATTGTTAACCACCTACCCTGTTGCAAGCTAAGATAGATATGAACACCCATGCTTTCCACAGGGAGTGATCTAAATTATCAAGACGGCTTTAGCTTTTCCAGTCTGACGAATTTTACCCACCATAGTGGCAATCCGCAATTAATCCAAGGGTAAATTTCGTCCGTTCCTGGATTATTAAAGTGACATTACCATTGTAATTGCCTTCATAAGTGGGAATTTACCCCCATACCATACCAATGAATTAATTATGATTATACATATATATATATATTTAAATACATCCACAAACACACACACATATATATATACAGTATATACCCACTTGGAACTTGGAACTGATGGTGGGTTTTCCCACATTTTCCGATCTTCCCCGATCTTCTCCCCATCTGAATTTCGGTGAATTTCGGGTCCACCACGGCATCCGTCCGGCACCGTCCGGCGGCCTTGCGAGGGCGGCCGCACCCCGCTGGGTGAGACGGGCTTGGCCGGCGGCAGCCGGTCGGTACCTCGCTCGTGCGATGACGGCGGGCGGCCCACCTCGCGCTTCAGCTTACCTGGAAGGAGGAAGGAGGCAGAAGCGGTGGTTGGTGAAAAAAACACATACATACAAATATATATATATAGTTAGAGTTAGGCAATCCCATCTTTTTGTGGGAATGGTCAGCCTAAAAGCATAACAACAAAACAACAATAACAAAATCAAAACAACCTACTATCAATACAATCAACAACAAAATCAAAAACAACAAACAACAAAACAAAAAAAAACTCAACAAACTTAAGCAATACAATAGACCATAAAAAAAAGACTATACCATAAATCATAACAACAACCTATATACCCCGAGGCTTCCCCTATAGGGGCAGACTGTGGTAATATAATCTTCATTAAAAAATGATTATGAAAATTATGTTGATTATCTCCATAAATTTGATACAATAGTTCTGTTATTTTCCAGGACTATTTCTAGCAATTATGACTTCTAGAAATAACACCTATGAAATAGATAAGGTAAGAATATGTATATTTGTATATGCTTTGATGAAACTTATTCAATACAATTATGATGATTATATTATATATTTTTACGGATGAGATTGATGAGATTGGTTGATATGATGAGGTTGTTATGGTTTATGTTATAGGTTTTATTGTTATATCTAAGGTGGAACAGACCTGTCTGGTTGTTTATCCAATTATGATTTGGTTGTATAATATGTGGGTGGGTCAGGGAAAAAGATAAGATAGGTCTGGCTCTAAAATTATTTCATAATTTATCTCAAAGTCCATTCCTTAGGTATAGGCTTTACAATTGGCTTTTGGATGAGGAGGGGGGCTATGCAGAATAGCTTGCAGAATCTTGCTTATCCAAGGCTTATCCACTGCTTATCCTTTAACTCTGGATAAGCCCTTACTAAGCCCTCAACCAGCCCTTAACTAACTCCCCAACCCCCACATCAAAATCCAGGTCAAGTCACTCTTGGACCTCCCAAACTTGCAATGAACTTCCAGAAACTCACCTTTCTTTCTGAAAATGATCATCCCATAGCTTATCCATAGCTTATCCAGGATTATCCAGAGCCCAACCCCATAGCCCCCTCCACTACCCCATGATATATTGCATCTATATAATAGATGTGTTAATGTACCCTCTGGTTCTTTAACGTAGCTATAGAAAATCACCATTTTTCAGTTCGGTAAACCATCTATTTCTATGGGCCATCTATTCCATGGCTATGTTAAACAACCCAAAGGGTAATTCTTATATGATCAATGAGGATTTTGGATGATGTGATAAATAACCTGTAGCCACCCAAAATTCCCTTCTCCAAAGGGCACTTGGAGGACCTAAAGGTGACCGTGGTCCATGTTGTGCTTGTGAAGCCCTTTCAAAACATATCGCAAACAAGGGGACTTAAAGGTCACTTTGAATGGAATGCTGCGCAGGCGAGAGAACTGGAGAAAAACAGCATACAATTTTCCAGATGTTCCTCTTGAAATTTGTCATTGGGGAAGGCCTTATCTCAACTGGTTAGTGGTTTCAACCCATCTGAAAAGTGTGTTCGTCAGTTGGGAAGAAACAAATGAAAACCCTAGCCACTAGCCATGTTTCCGGCCTTCAGTTCTCGTTGACTTGCACAAGGCACAAGGTCACGTTCCCTGCTTAGTTAAGTTGGCTTACTCAGTTTATCGATGTTTACGGTACATACCTTCGATGGGCACATGGGTGGGCTCTTACCCAGGAACCTTAAATAAGATTAGATAAGCATAGCATAGTTCTTGGGATTTGTAGACACGCCTACAACTATGGGGCACCAACCGTCTGGCTTCAGCATCTCGCCGGATACCAATCTGAGCAGCCCCGGCCAGACTGGCTACTTGTGGCCACGGCGACATCTACATCCGTCCTGGGTTGTGGTTGTGGTTATTTCTCATTTATAGCAACAAAAATAAAGAATGAAACGACCCATCCAAGGTTGGGGATGAAAAGGTTGTTAAAGCAAACATTGTGATCATATTATGAAGAGCGGGACTTCCAAGATCGGGACTTCCACCCTAAAAAAAATCCATGGAATAGTGCATAGTGATAGTGTTAAAAAAAAAAACTGCACTCCCTCGCAACATTATTTATATACTCAAAATAAAGCAAACGTGTAAACATGATAAGGGCTTTGGACAATGATTCTCCAGACTTCGAAAAAAATCAAGTCTTAGGGTGATACCCTTCGGCACGCTGATTGGAGATAGCTATGGTGATGGTATTTTCCATTAAATCATTCATGTCTAAAAGGTAAAACTCTGCCCACGAAATTAGTCATGTTTGGACATGTTCAACATTGAACCCCCTGAAAAAATAGAACATCAAACCCCCACAATAATATATGTGGTAAACAATTTGGTCTATCTTTTTTGGTGGTTACTATAATAATATTTGAATAACACAGGGTTGACGTTTGAGATTTGTTGGGTTGTTTTTCCCACTAGTGGGGGTTACTATATCCCAACTATCCCTAACTATCCCTATGGTTTTCCCATCCATTTTGGGACTTGATCATTTTCACCATCCATGGCTGAGGGCTCCCAACACCTCCTTCAGTTCCAGGTCTACTCGAGGCCGGCCGCCTGTTCTCACGGACGTTTTTGGGCCCAAATTCACCATCATCTTTCTGGGGAAGCAGGAAACCACCAAACCAATATCAACCCCCTCTGAAAAATATGAAAGTCAGCTGGGATTATTGTTCCCAATATATGGAAAAAAACAAGGTTCCAAACCACCAGACCAATCAGCTATAATAATCACCAACAATCCAGCTAGCTAAACTCCTACAATCACTAACCAATCAGGGGTATTTTTGATGGCTCAGTATATCAATATGATGTTTATGTTGAAACATATCAATGTCCCAAAGATCACCTCAGCATTTTGGACGCACCTGCAGCCGGAAGCTCGGTGACTGCCTTGGTGTTTGGAGGGAGCCAGGACGTATTTGCTCCAATTTCTATGGCACAGATAGATAGATATAGATAGATATAGATAGATAGAAATAGATATAGATAGATTTATAGGTAGATATAGATAGATATAGATAGATATAAATAGATATAGATAGATTTATAGGTAGATATAGATAGATTTAGATAGATAGATAGATAGATAGATAGATAGATATATAGATATAGATAGGTAGATATAGATAGATTTAGCTAGATATAGATAG
>Ga0126342_10008652_pt1 | contig 18240 bp, 17 predicted proteins | sample Cyp1metagenome_FD_92528 | JGI IMG/M metagenome (GOLD analysis project Ga0126342, IMG submission 92528) | Coral microbial communities from Lord Howe Island, Old Settlement Bay, Australia - Cyphastrea 1 metagenome | ecosystem: Host-associated > Invertebrates > Cnidaria > Coral ... | reverse complement strand
TGTGTATGTATATATGTATATATGTATACAGTAGAGAATTGAAAATGTAGGTCCTGGAGGGGGGTGACCATATATATGTATATATACATGTGTATGTATATATGTATATATGTATACAGTAGAGAATTGAAAATGTAGGTCCTGGAGGGGGGTGACCATATATGTGTATATATATATATATGATTATATATATATATGATTATATATATATGATTATGTGTATATATATATGATATATATGTATGTATGTATTATATCATTGTATATACAGTATATACATTTATATATATATATATATGATTATACATATATATATACATAATTATATATATATTATACAATTGTACATGGGATTAGTGATATGTGCTGTAGCCATTATCCCATTCGCAAATTGTATGGTAGTTGGATGGTCTTACCCTAAAAATGGCCAATCTTCAGTTCCGGAAAAAAATCTTCATCCCATGCCCTTGATCTGCTGTGATTCGATGCCCGGCTCCGCACCTCTCAGCAGCTTCCTTCAACAGCGACAGGTCATATGTTTCACCATCGCCTGAGGCCGTAGCAAAGCTGCTGGATTAGGAACTTAAATCAAATGCTGATGGCTTGAGATTGGACATATTGGACATAGGTCATATATTTTCGTACTTCGCAAAGTAGAGTGATTCAACATCTACATACATTTTCATACATTTTCATACATTTACACTTCGGGTATTTCCATCAATTTACATCAATGATCATGGAAATGTCCTACATTTACCTGCAACCGGACAATCCTGGGTCGTGTGGAGACGGTGGCAAAAATCGCTCATATTGCTGGTTGTTTCCCATGTCATCTCCCATGTTACATCCCATTGTATCCTCCTAGTGATGGTGAATGTCGGTTACATGCACGATACTATGTATACATACTTTGTTTACCATCTGGTGATTTGTCACATAGCCATGGAAAATCACCACGCTATTAAGTTCGGTAAACCTCTATTTCTATGGGCCATCTATACCATGGCGAACTGTTAAATAGCCAGAGGGTAATACATACATACATACATACATACATACATATATATATATATATGTATGGGTAAATAAAATATTATTTCACTAACCTTAATAGTTCGGCCATTTGGGGATGATTTCCCTTATTTACCCATATATATATATATACATATATACTATGATATTGTTGACGGCATAGACGCGGCCTCCACTCCAATCTTCCAAAGTCCCATCTCTTGGCAGCCATCCTGAGACCAATGAGGTCCTGGTGATTTAATGGTGATTTAATGGTGATTTAATGGTGAATAATGGGATATTAATGGATTTTACCCTCTGGTTATGACTGTTACATAGCGAACTGGAAGCGAACTGGAGCCATGGCCCTAATCGAAACAGATTCGATTTTCCCAGCGAACTAAAGCTCCATTTAGAATGGATGTTCCAGTCTGCTATGTGACAAATAACCAGATGGTAAATTTGATGTTTCATCTTGTTGAGGCTGCATTTTCAGCTTTTTTCATTAGGGCTACCATGAATTTGCTGGTCGCTCCCATGGCGGACAGAGATGACACACGCCACATCTGTGCCTTCTGCATCTACGTTGTCTTGTGACAATCTGGAACAAAAGATTGGACTATTCATTGGGAAACCATAGCAGTCTGGAAGTCCCCAACAGCTATTTCAACATTAAAAAAACCTCTCCACATCCCAGGCTTTCCTTCTAGGGTTGCTTGCAAACGTTGTACATCACGTCGCTGCAGTGCTGTTTGTGCCTGAGCCCCATGGTGGTACTACAGTTTCCGCACCACTCTACAGGCTAGAAACAGTATCAATGTATAATTTATGTACAACACGTGTATATATAACATTATATAACATTGTATAGCATACACTCGGCACAAACAGTATCTGGATTGAGAATCATTGAGCATCAGATACATCGAGAAACAGCTCACAGAACCCCATTGCTTCGAGTTGCTTCACTCAACAAAGCTGTGAAGCTCGTCTCAGCGACCACCACCTCCGAATCCCAAAACCTCCGTCATTCGCGACATTCGCGAACAAGGCACAGAAATTATTTTGGGGCTTTCGATCAAATTTCATCCGCAGAAAACCATATAGATTTCGATGCATTGCATAAATATTTCATAATCTTGGTTTTGATCATAATCCCATGATAAATCCCAATATTGGGATATATTGGGATATTCCATATTGGGACATCTTAGATTTATAATGACATTCAACCACTGGGATCGATGATTCTAACATGGCAAGGCCCAAACAATGCAAGGATCGCTTTCAACAAAGGCTACACTCCATTTGTTGTACCCTCTGGTAAATTAACATAACTATGGAAATTCACCATTTTTAATGGGAAAATCCACTATAAATGGCAATTTTCAATAGCTATGTTAGTTTACCAGAGGGTATCCTCCACTTGTATCATTGTATCCACTTGTTTCAAGATATTCGTTGGCACCCTATTTACCCTTTACAGTAATCCGTTGACATGCATCGATCGTCATTCACACTCCATTCGGGGGTGTTCTCATAAGCTTCCGTCCAAAAAAAAAAACATTGGGGGCCGTAAAGAACCGAGTTATTGTGGTTGGGGGATGGGATTATATCCATTAGCATTCACATTGATACCGTTGCTTGACCATCATTTTTGAAGGTTCTAAGGAACCCATAAGTTGCGTTTGAGGAATCCTCTACTCATTTGGTGACTTCGTGGATGGCATCACTGGCATCTGATTTTAACCCCAGGGGATGGGAAGAAAAATGCCCCAGATTTCTTCAGGTGAGTTCAATCAATGCGACGTAGTTGGGTTGTTCGTACGTGACATCCTCAATTACATCAATATTGGTTGTAAGAACCACTGTTATATCAGTTGGTTGTATCACATCGTATCACACCCACTTCTTATACGGCTTTAGTAAACCATCAGCCAAAAGAAATTTCGAATTCTGATGGCTAATAATAATTTCCCCCATGAAAACTACCATCTGGTAATTTAATATAGCTATTGAACATGGCCCACTTATAGTCGGTTTTGCTATGAACATCTATGATTTTCCACTTCGCAAACTGTTAGTTTACCAACAAGTAGCACTCCAAATTCTGATGCTTCATCATGCTTTATCATGGTTCATCATCACTTTCCGTAGTAAAAAATCATATTCAAACTACAACAGAAACTACAGGATGGGGCCCCAGGATGGCCCCCAAAAAAAGATATCAGTGTCTCAACAATTCTATGGTTTATGGAGGTTTATGCTCGATATGAGTTATACAAAAATCTCATGAATACTAGTTATATCATATAACTATAGATATAACTATAGTTATAAGATGGTTCATAAACCCCATTAACATCCATTAACATCCCTTAACATCCATTAACATCCATTAACATCCAGAAACAAAATGTGCATATAACCCATTGTGGCTGTTGGATCATTTCAACCATTAAAGATCCAAAGATTATCATCTTCATTTACCATAGATGAACAACCATCATCAAACGTTCATATTAAACCAGCATTAAACCATAATTAAATGTTCATATTAAACCAGCATTAAACCATCATTAAATGTTCATATTAAACCATTATTGGATAACCATCATTTCACCATCATTTCACCATGGATTTAGCTGTTGGATCGCCCCATGTTATCCATGTTCGGAGCTAAGAAGCTGCAACTCTTCCGCAGAGGTCAAGGCGTCCCTAAGCTCCAGCAGCTGTTTCTGCTCTCGGGCCACGGCCAGCTCCTGATGGACTTAGAGGGTTTTCATGTCAGTCCTGTGAGATTCATGGGAACAGTTGGTTTTTATATCGTTTTAAGTTTAAAGGAAAAAGTGGTTTCATATGGTTCAATGTGGTCTATTCTTTGAGTGATTAAACCATATTAAAAGCCCTCGAAATCCCATTAAATCACATTGAATATGTGGTAGAGTGAATTGCTGTTCAAAACTGGAAGGGAAAACTCACCAACAGCAAGTTCGATATGAGTGGCAAATGTTTGTATATGCAACTGTCGAAAATGCGATAGAACTTACTACATTATCCATCTATCGGGTATCTCTCCATGCCTCACCCAAGGCTCCTTGCGCAATCGCTTCAGCCTCTCGCAGAGGTCCAAGGCCTGGAGTATTCAAAGATGGCTGGATTTAAGGGAAAATTGATGAACATCTACAGGCTCTACAGGCTTCCATGGTTGGAAACCCCCCAAATCAGTAGGTTTCCTGTAAAGGTTCCCTTCAAACAGTTCTGGCATTGAGATAGCATTGTATGTTGTGAATGAGTGCTGCGAGATTGTTGGAGTAAGATGGAGTAAGTCTTGTTTCCGGCCCAGGTTTCTACGAAGTGTTTTCGACTTGATTTTTCGTGCTAGCTTTGCATAACTTCGCCGTGCATTGCTTGCAGCACAACACCTGTCTTCCTCTTGTAAATTTGCGATGCCCTGACATACGAAGCATTGCGAAGCTATACGAACCTTTGTTTCCAACTTGAGGTTTAGTATGAGTCCTTGATAGTCCTTGGCGCTGCCAAGCTTTTGCCCAGCCTGTTGAGGTTTGGTCTCAGCATGTCTCTGCTAATTTTGGTGCTGTATCCAATTCGAAGAATCTCCTAATGCACACCTAGATGCGTCCACACCTTGCGAAACCTCACCATTGGACTGAGGGCTACAACCCTCAGCCGCACCACCGGGAAATGAATTTCCGACAGGACCAAGGTAAGACCACAACTAAAGAAGCAAATCATAGCAGAAAGCCACGTGAATCAAGAGAATAAGCGAATTGCCGAGCAGAGCTGTGACCGCCCTTTGACATCCCCACGAAAAAACCCTTGTCTCCGCCGACTGCGGATTGTCGCTTTATGTCGTGAGCACTTCAAAAGAGGTGACTGCTGCCTTTCTTTCGACTAGCTACGTGCGACTGAACAATGACAGGTTGAACGTCAGTACTGAAACTGTTTAACTAATAATCAACTAATCAAGTCTGCTCTCAAATCGTGAACTGCCGAATCTTTCGTGCCACAATGCCCCAACCCGTCAGTCTCAAGGGATCCAGCCCTGCCCTGTTGCCCTGTGGTGACCCAGCCTTGGCCACCCTGGGTTCTTGCATATCCTCAGCGTTTTTGGAGTGAGCATTTCTTCGGATACCAATCCACAGGTTTTCGTTGCACCGGGTACACACCCCCGAAGCTACAGGATTGAACACCCTTTCCATGGCGGTGCGCTTGACATGTTGATACTTGTTTCCCCATGGTAGCACCAATAAAAACACTACAAAGAACTCTGGAGAAATCCTGCCCATACACATACATTGTTCTGTTTATGTCACATGCACAAGTACATCACATGCATTCTACCTCGATTCGTGAGGTTGTAGGCCATCCCAAACCGTAGATGTTCGATCTTGTTGATCAGTTTCAGCATAAATCGCTGAGTTGATTTGGCAATGTCCTGTAAACTAAATAGTACAACTCCACAGTAGTCACCATCAATCAGCCCATGGTTTAGGTTCATGGTCCACACAGTTCGCTATTCTCCCATGATGCCTTTGTTGAACCGTCCAACCACCGCGGTTCGCTGGCAATTCTGATGTTTATGTTGGTTTATGTTAGTCATCACAAATTAGGTTAACCATCGCATTTTTATATCCCCTGATGCTTAAATCTGCATGTTTTTTCCATAATAGACTTGCTCCCTTTCTGGCGAACTTGGACTGTCTCGACATGCTTGGATGGTTCAACACTGTGATGGTCATTTTTGGGAGTTCATGGTAACCCATCATGTAAGCATAAACCATGTGATTCCTAATTGCCACAGAATGGGTGTTCATTCCAATTTGTCAGACAGACCTGGTATCCTATTGATACCCATTAACCATATGCCAGAGCGTATCATTCAGCACCCCCCATAAAATTGGTGCGTCTGAAAATACATCATACTGCAAGTATTGCAAGTTTAATAAGCAAAATGACATGATTCTTAACCAGTGGATACAAGGCAGTACCCTCTGTTCAAATAAACCCAAAATGGTAAGTCGGGGTTGATCTCAGTAGAGCTTGTCCGCATGAAATCTACGATGTTTGTTGGTAAAAATAACCCAAACAATCTGATGTTGGGAAGCTGTCCCATTATATCCGGTGTAAAATACCCCCATTCATAGATGATCATACACGAACACACTAATAACTAACACGCTCTTACGGGATCCTATGAAAATCCCCACTATGGTTGGTTATAAATCCTCATGACTTTGTCAGTTACATCCCCCTTTTTTAAACCCACAGTTATATCAATAGTAAACCAACGAAAATCATCAACACTTGCCATAGATTGAGGGTTAAATCATTGAATTGTAAGCCCATAGCTTTATTAGTCTATCCCTTATGAAATAAGTCGCGATTGTTATATCCAGTACTATCCAATAATACATTATCATCACTAATGTGGAAAGGGCCAAACATAAACCATCCCCAAAATCACAACTTTTAGGTTGTCCATTACTATCCAATAATACCAACTATCCATTATCATTATACAGTACTATGTATTATCACAATAACAATACTATTCGATACTATTCGATATCTTGTATACTTATCCCCAATCAGTAGTCACTACAATATGTCATCATCACTATGACTATGATCCACTAATCAGAGTATCATCATCACTATTACTATAATCCACTCAACAGAAAACTAACATAAACATTGAAAATCACATTTTTTATGGGCAAAACAGTGTAAATCATCTATAAGTGGTTTTTTTCCATAGCTATGTTTCAACTGGGCTCCCCGGGCCATTTGTTGCTCCCGGCAGGCGTTCAGAACCTCCTCCAAGAAACTCAGGGAGCGCCGCCGCTTTTGTAGGGCCGCCTGCGGGGGATGAACAAATGGATTAGATTAGATTACATACATTACATGTTTAAATATGCATATACATATTGTAATTATAACATATACATGTATGTATGTATGTATGTATGTCTGTCTGTCTGTCTGTCTGTCTGTCTGTCTGTATGTATGTATGTATGTATGTATGTATGTATGTATGTTGGTTGTATATCTACATATTATATATCTATACATATTATGTATATATATATATATACATATAATTACATATTATCCATAAGGAAAAATCGAAGGCAGCATATGATGCATATGCATACACACATACATTGCATTACAGTACATACATAACATGTTTTTAAATGTGCATATACATATGTAATTTTGAACATTGGATGAAATTTAGGTTCATTTAAATATCTACAGGCTATAGACCAATATTCAAATTCAAGCTCTGTTGATTGACAGTTTTGAACATGTTCATCAACGACATCAGATTAAAACAGCACAAACACAGCAATTGTCTTGCAACTGATTTTGTCTGAAAATTGGGTACCCCAAGATCTAGTGTTTTATCAATTTTCCTTGCCCTTTGGCGGATATATATATATCGGATATACACCTTCTTTTTCAGACAATCCCTTTAATGTCACATTAAGTTGCTTGTATATCCCCATTACAATCATGATATCCCCACATGTGTTTATGAAATCCCTGTATTTAGGCCCGGTCAACCCCACATGTTTTTGGATTTATTTGGATTCAAACAAAAATGCCTTCGAAATCCCTGCCTCCACACGTGACAAGAGCCCAGCAGCCTTGAACTTCCTCGACATGGCAGGAAGGGTCCAAACTGGATTTGAATCAGTTCCAACTTGCCCTTCACCGAGAAAAAATGGGATCGGAATAGGATTCTCCTAGTGCAAACTCTCATTTAAGTATGAAATGTGTTCCATGGCAAACGTCAGGAACGTCGGATGTCCAAAAACACTGAGTTCGGCACTACAACTCCTGTGTATGTTGGTTACCCTTTCTCGGTGACCTTGCCACCACCATTGTGCCGCCAAGAAGCTGCTTGGCCTTTGAAACCACCATGAATTGAGAAAAGCTTCGCTTCACCTCGACTCACAGCGATTGGGTGGGGGGTCAGGTGACCCCCATGTGCGTTCGTAGTCAAAATTCGCCCGAAACCTAAGGCCTCATTATTGCGGAGGTCACTTGACCGGGGCTGGTCGAATCCCCAGAAGCCCTTGCGGTGCAGTTACATTTTTCTCCTGGATTTGGTGTTAAAAGGGAGAGCCTGTCAACATCCCTCTTTTGAGAAATGTTCGAAAGATGTTGCAGATTGATTCTACTGGTTGAGAGGGATTCCCATCTTGGATTCTAAAGGGTTTCAATGATTCCCTCAGACCTGGTAGGACAACCATGAACCAGGGCTTTGGCTGCTGCTCGTCTTACACCGCGTTGCCTTGTCTCGACACAGCGCTGATCTCCATGCTTCGTCCATGCCTCGTCAGGTTCGGCACCAACCCAACTCCTCCCTGGACCCATCTCCATTGGTTTTTTCAGCACCAGTTGAAGCAAGTTACTGGGCATCGAGTGGTTCAGTTTCCATAGAAGGCTCTTGACCTCGGCGTTGTCACGGCTGGGATGCATTTTGTCACGGACATGGACCAATTGCAGTGTAAACCCTTGGGTGACGATCGCACTCAGTCGATGCTTAAGCCTTAAGGGCAGTTGGTGTCTCTGAACGAGTCAACACCACGGTATACTTCCTACTTTGGGATGTCCGAAATGAGCCCTGTTCCAAATGCCATCTCCAAGCCAAGCCGTCTGCAACAACCACCAAGCCATGTTCAGATGTTTCTTTTTGCCTGGCAGAATGCCTTGGGTTGCTTTCCATGCTTAAATCATGCTTAAATCTGCCTGTTTCGTGGCACGCTCTGCGCTTAGCAGGGCGAGCCTGTGAGTTGAGCACCTGGTGCAGACAGGATGGTTTTTGCCAGTAGCGAACCATACAGACTCAATCACTGACACCTGAGAACACATCCACAGTATACCTCGGTATACCCAAAAAAAACAGTTGGTACCGTTTGATGCTGGTCCCTGGCTTCCATTGGAACACAGATGACCACTCAACCCAGGAAGAGGCCCTCGGTGACGCACATGACATGCTGTCGACAGAAGGGGCACATCTGATTCTGACCCTTCCTGCAATCCTGGCACATCACGTGGCCGCAAGGTGCCAACACAACACCACCATGGGACCATGGATTTCTCCATGCAAATCGTGCAAGTCCCTGTGTGGCCCTTCAACCGCTTTGCCGGAGGCTCTGGAGCATTGGGGACTCGGAAAGGGCATCCAATTGACCTTGAAAAGGTGGGTGTCGCGGCCCTTTTCACTGGCTGTGGTGGACCCGGATTTGATGCGACCCACCTCCGTGGTAGCCTTAGCTCCCAACATAAACCATGAATCTACGATTGGCCCACCACGTCTATCGACCGCGCAGTTCCTTGTTCAAACATGTTCAAACATCTTTTTTCCGCAGGAAGAACAGGTGGGTTTGCCCGCAACTGGGGGATATCATTATTTCTGTATGGCCATGTTAAGCGGAAAAAAGTGAAAAAACATTTAGCCTCCGAAGGACTGGGAGTGCGCAGCTTGACACAGCACTCTTCAGTGCCACAATGGCTGTCGTGCACCAATCCACCACACTTTCACTAGTTTCATCTATTTTCGTGGTTGGATCCATACATTTCTCCAACAGATACTTCCAAAGAGAAGCCTGGCATCACAACCGAAAGTGGGCCAGCTCCGCCGCTCCAAACTGGGTATCCCATACCGTTGGCCAAGTCCTGGTTCAATGAGATCCGGAAATTCCAGCAGTTCCACGGTGATTTCCATAGAAATTTCTGTTCCAATAGAGTTGATTTGCGTCATCCAAAACTGCCCCTGACCGAAAGTGCTCCTGGAGATCAGTTTGGAATGCAAGAGGTAGGCGACCGCAGGGTGGCTCTGCCCTTCTGCCTGCCCCGCATGAAAATAGCGCCAGTGAATGATGGTACCCTCTGCTGTCATCAAACATGGCTAGGTGGAAAATCCATCACAAACTGGCGTTTAAATAGGAAAATCATCGAACTAAATAGGGGATTTTACATTGCCGTGTTTGACTACCAGAGGGTGAATGGATGTTCATCCAATTCCTCCCTCATTCCGATGCTTCCCCATGCTGGGAGAGGGTCACCCATCGCAACCCTGCTGGGGATGAAGATTGTATTTGAAGCAACGATGGAAGGGGAAATTCGGAATTTGGGGTCCGGTTGGATACCAACATCAATCTTCCAAGGGTTCATTTGCCACTTCCGTGCAGTTCCTTTAGCTAGGGAAGATATTTCAAACCACCAAGCAATGATTGGCTCATTGTCACTAGCTATTGTGTATCTAATGGTGTTTTCAGAGTAGATGGGGATACAATTTTCTGGATATTCTATTGTTAACCACATATTGGAATGAATGGGATTTTTAACTAAGCTATATATATAATATATTAACAACACCAATGGAATATATAACCCAACAGCAACCCACAGGCGACCTTCGCGGGCGGAAGCAGAAAGACCTACCAGCTGCAGCCGTGAAATTTGGCTGGGCAAGCCATTTTCAGAAACCGGAACGCCCCAGTCCTGAAAAAAAAACTATGCAAATAAAATTGAGGAAAAAAAGACACGGTTGTTGGACTTGAAACAATACCCTCTGGTAATGACTAACAGTTTGCTATTCAAAATGGCCCATAGAAATAGTTGATTTTCCCACATTAAAAATGGTGATTTTCCCACCATGGATCCAAAAAAAACCTACCACCTGAGATCAGCGGTGCACCTCACAGGCTCCCAAGCGTTGGTTCAGCAAGGGCGTTGGCAGGTGCACCGACATCAGCTCCTGCCCAGGGCTCATCCGGCAGAATTCCAAAAAAAAACAGGTGATTTTATCTATCTTTGGTGAATGGACTTGTGTTCCGGCCTCGGATATGAGGATAGATACAAAATATTTATATACAATATTATATATATATATGTGTGTACACATGTGTATATATATATATATATGCCATTATAGGCCCACATTGAAATTGATGGTGGATTTATACATACGAGTAGAACCGGCACCGGTGTGGCTTACTAAAAATCATGAGGATTCCATTCGACGGAGATGGGCCTCTAGCAGTTGTAAAAGGGGTCCCAAATACCTCTAGGATGAAACTAATTATACATCATTCTATAGTTCTACTATGTTATACATATATATATATACAATCATATATACATACTGTATATATATACATATTGTATATATATATATATATGTGTGTATAACTCATTATAACTCTATAATGTGTGTCAAACAAACCGGTCAGAACTGACAGCCCATTGGCCCATTGTGTATCTAATGGTATCTTTGGATCGTCCAGTGATCCCTCTTTGGAGTCTTCGATGGTCGATCGTGGTCGCTGGGAGACCCCAACCACGGTCTTCTGGTGTCGGACGGTCTCATCGACGATATCCTTGGCTCCTGGGCTCGAAAAATCGTTGAGATGTCGGTGCATCAGGCTTTCCATGTTACCCTCTGGTAAACTAACATAACTATGGAAAATCACCATTTTTAATGGGAAAATCCACTATAAATGGCAATTTTCAATAGCTATGTTAAATTACCAGAGGGTACCATGCGCCAAGCCTTCGTATTCTTCAGGTCGATGCCAGGTGCTCATTTCATGCTGATCGCAGTGGTGGCAAGTTTCCTGACAGAAAATTCACGTGACACAAAACCCTGGCCTGTCCCAAGGTGAACCACCCATGGCGATTTCATCATACTTTATCCAGTTATGGAATATACACACAATCATATACAATCATATACAATCATATATGTATATGTATATTTATATGTATATCTATATGTATATCTATATATACATACATACAAAGATTCATAGATAGTTATCAGGTGATGAAAGGTTTCTTCAACCACTCCGTGGAGATTCCCAGCCAAGTATCGAGAAGCAAGCGCCAGGTAGGTCCCTGCAAGGCCTTCAAGGCTCGTCCCAAGACCCAGGGCACATCCACTCTGCCGTTGTGCAACGGCAACGGCTGGGCACCTCACAGAATCCACGAAATCCCAAGTTTGGCCATGAAGAAAGTATTCTCTTGGGAAATGGCTATGGATCAATACCTATTACCATTTTTAGGGGGATGAACATCCATAAATCCCAGCTATGACTTGGGGTGAACAAAAGGTACCAGGCTTTTGACCCATCCCCAAATCATCGGAACTTCCAATGCCGCCGCGTGGCGCACGACTGCGCTCCGTTTCAGCACCCGCACCTCGCGGGGTGAGGTTGGAAAACCCATGGATGCCGGATTTTTTCATATTCCATGGGGCCTCATATGGATGGGTTCTGTACAGAATGTCACTTCTTGGATGGGTAATAACCCCTAATCACTTACTAACTTCCAGGATCATCAAAAGTGCGAGAACACTCATCAGTGGCCTAAGTCACTAAGTTTGACACGGCATGACTTTGGGACAGCTGATCTCATCAGAATATAGTGTTTGTTGACTTGAAGGTCAATGTATTTGGCCGAAGCCCAGTCAATGGATGTATGTATGTATAGACATATGTACTGTATGTATATTATATGTATATATATATATCCATATAAACATATATATATATGTAATTTCGCAAATAACATGATACAGGGTTGCTCCCACACAAGGGATGAATAATGTCTTCCCCCTCTCAGGTGCCGCACCTGCCAAGTCCCCGCAACTCCGTATAATCCACCTGGAAATGATCAAAAGCCTCCAGAAAACTACGACTTTCCATTGAAATAATAGGTAAATCCATGGTTTCCATGGTAAATCAATGGTTTCCATGGGAATAATAGGTAAATCCATGGTAAATCCATGGTAAATCATGGTAAATCCATGGTAAATCATCTACTTTCATGGGTCATTGTCCATCATTTTCCATGGCGAAGTCTACCAGAAAACTCCAGAGGTGCACATCTGACTGGGAAACTGACCTCGCGCTGAGTGGTTTCCTTCGAGTCACTCCGCAACGATGATTGACCTCAGTTCTGTTGGACCTGAACCATGCGGCTGGTGAATTATGATATATATCTGTGACCTCCATAGATTACTCAACTATTTGGGATAGAAGCCATTTCTTATCCGGGGAATTATTGATCATCCTAGTGGATGACAGTTATCGCTGACTCTGGATGGGTTTTTTTGGTATATTTTGCCAACGTCCCCGTAACGTGCCCAAGTTCATAGGAAAGTGATCTTCTACTCTTTGGCTGCGATCTTAGCATCTTTAGTCATATCACAAGCCTGTCACAACCCGTGTGGAAGAGAAGCTGCTTCAGTCCGCCAGTATATCTCCATTATATCCCCATTGCAAACCCAATATATCACAATATAATTTTGTATCCCCAATATTTCTTTTATTTTCTTGTTATAAAACCCCATGGGACCTCCATGCGCCACTGGCACCTTTTCCGGTGCAAGGATGGCGGGCTCTACCAGATTAGTCGGATGGATCTATAGATTCTGTACCTTTATGAAGGTTTATGAAAGCAGATATATGATCCACCACTCGGACCAATGCTGGTCACTTCGGCCGCACAAAAAGTTTGGTGCCATCCGATGTTCAGACGCAATGTTGAGCACAACGCTCCAATGCACACAAGTCGAATTTGGAGGGCCATGTGTGGGAGCAGTATATGGTTATACACTTATACACCTATCAACTTATGTTGTCGGTGCTCAATCTAACTAGCTTGATTTGTTGGTTTTTTCAGTACACACCTCATGTTTGATGATTTTTTTGATGCTTAAATCGCCAGCGCTGGCTGAAGTGGCTCACAACATGGCCCGCCATGGTGTTTTTGGGACCCCCCGCAGAAAAAATCGAAACGGCAGGGGATCCCCGAGAATTTGTGGAGCCAGAGCTTTGGAGGATACAACAACTCTTGTTTATTGTATCACCAACAATCTGGATACCATTGGGAGCATAGACAGTGTGGAACTAGCAAGAATCCGGATGTGACCAAAGATCATCGAGATCATCGGAATATATGAGGCCGCAAAAATGTGCGTACTAAATTCAAAAAGAAACGAGTGATTTGAACATGGGGCCCCAGTATTCCAAATATTCTAGATGGTCTCGGGGCCCCTTGTCTTTAGAAATACGCCACCCAAATTCAGTTTTTGCTCAATGGTGGGAATATCATCTGAGTGCTGATTTGGCCGTTTTGCAGCTCTCAACAAATTTAGTGGTCATGGTTGGCATCTTAAACCATCTATTCACGGGGTAATCGACCAGCCCGAATTGTCAGACATGGACAAAAAGAAGGGCACAATCCCGAAAATAATGAGAAGGAATTGAAGAAATGGATACTGGCAGTAGTACATGAGCACATCCCAACAAAATGGATAAACATAGATGGTACGTACCCATTGGTAAGTATTGAGAACTCCAATCTCCCCAGCTCCTTCCCTGCCCCTGGGCCTTCAAGCCACAGGTTTCGACAGGTTTCGACAGTCGGCATCCCACGGGCATAAAGGGCGGCTGTTGGCTGATGATGTTCTCCAGCTGAGATGAAAGACTCTGAGACTTCAAATTGGGTACTGGGATGTGCGGGCCCCACTTAGGATCCGTGGCTTGCAATCCATATATACCCTATATAATTCCACATATATTATATTATATTATATTATATTATACTATATTATATTATATTAGATTAGATTAGATTAGATTACATTACATTACATTAGATTATATTATATTATATTATATTATATATATATATGTGTGGGCGGGGAAATATTCTAATAACTGGAATTGTTTACTAAGTTTGCTACTCAAACTTGACCAGAATATGTGGCCCCCGGAGTCTTGTGACAGTTGATGTTGACCAGAATATGTTGACCAATGGGGCTTCAACGAATAGTGTTTGCCTAATGGCTTTTGATACTCCACTGTAACGGGCCTGGCCGGCCATGGATCAGCCAGAGCTGCAAACTGGGCAGCTGGGACGACCATTTGCGACGAATTCCGCGGCTTTCGAGGCTCAGCTGTGGCTGTTCTCGAAAGAAGCTTTAAAAAAAGTCTGCTTCAAAGATGTACCGAATTCTCCACCAGTTTCTCTGCAGGTTCACGGCTCACATCTCTTTCACGCTGAAAACAAGTTCCATTGGTCTCACTCTCAACGGTACCAGGAGAGTCTATCTGTTCTTAGCCTTCTTAGGAAAGCGAACAATTTTTTTCAGGATTTCCTCAGGACAGATGCGGCCCCTCAAAACAACCGCCGACCCGTGTTTTTTGATATTCTACAACTGCAATGTACTATCTTGGTCCGTAGACAAATGCAACACTTGGTGCATGCCTTGAACCTCCACCATGGCAAATCTTGCCGTCCAATGTCTAACCTGGCGGTCACAGGGGTCACGGGCTTTGTGAAGCTATAGATGTCTTTTTCCTTGTCACATTGGGTGTCCCATGGGCGACTGGACTTTTTTCCCCTTTTTTTTGCGGATGATGGGGGTCAATTTGGGGGGACAACAGCATGGCAGTGTTGATCTTCTCTTGGATATCGGCCAAGGGGAAATCCGGGGGAAAAATCTCCGGGCGCGGCTTCCATCCAACTTCAACAGCTCCGGCCTTGCTTTTCATGCTTCTCTTTGTCCTCCACAATCCCCAGGGCCACAAGTAGACTTGGTCTCTTGGTACCTGAGACGATGATATGGTCACCTGGTCCCCATGGCAGGGAAGACTGAATCCTACTAGCCTATCCTACTGGTACAGGAAAATCATGGGTATGCCGAGTCTTTGTGTAGAATGTCTGTCGTGTTCAAATGTGGGGTTGTCTGAAGGGCTGGCACCTAAACAGTTGGATGACCAAATTTAAAAATTGGGCACCTAATTCAGAAAGCCCATGGTTCATCATGTTCCATCCATTTTTTTCGCTCGAATTTGGCTACAAATTACTACCCCAGTTTTAATGGACAAACTGACGAGCTAACTCCAAACGGATATGGCAAGCTGTCAGTCCGACTGGGATAAATTCACACAATAATAAAGGAGAATTTCTCCATAAATCACAATCAAAGAACTGTCAGGATAAACTGTTTACTGCACAAACTGTCCAATGAAACCCCAGATTCCTGTAAGAACCCACAGTGGCATTTTCAATGGCTCAACTGACCAAAAAGGACTGAGCCCCCAGGCGTTTTTTCTCTTCTTGCGCCACAATGGAAAGACTCGGCGCCAAGCCCTGTGAATGTGAGATCCGAAGCACAACAAAAATTGGGTGGCGATCATGATGCTCGTAGTTGTACTGATAATTAATAACAATAACAATAAGTAATAATAATAATCATCAATCATCATCATCATCATCACCCTACTCTGCAGCGCATAAAATGAAGCCTTTCCTTGCATTCCTTGCGGGATCATCCCTGTACATTGAAGGCACGAGCCCCAACCTTGTTGCTTCCCCTCAAACGAATTCGGTAAAAAAAACTCAACCAAAAGCTGGAGACCATCAAGATTCATCAAATCCTGAAGAAAATCGAAAAACATCATGAAACTCACCAACCATCTATCATCTACTCATCTGCTAACCATCTACTAACCATCTACCAACCAGTCACCAGTCGCCCCAGCCGTCACCGTTGCCTCGACACTGGCCTCGCAGGAGCCTTGAGGTGCATGCTGACGACCCTGCGCCAACAGGATGATATGACGGTGTACATCCAATCGTAGAATGATCTGTAGATTTTTTTTAATTGGTATATAAATGGATTATTATTAACCATTAGTAACCATTAGTAATGGATTATTGTTAACCATTAGATAATGATTGGTATAATGTAGATGTTTTCCAATTGGTATATATATATATACATATCCTATAAATGTTAGGAAACTCCTAACATGATGATTCTGGATCCCCAAGGTTTTCCCATGCAGAATTTGGTTGGCAAAATCCTGAAAAATGCTTGGGGGTCACATTCTATGATCGTCCAGCCAGGAAAATCACTTTCGAGCCATTACCAAGAACGCAGCCTCAATGTTGATCTACCGACATAGTCTCCACGTTGCCACGTTGCCAGAACTATCATCACTTTTTTTCGTAGGGGGGTCCTTTTTGGACCTTCACTACTGACAGAGGATGTCCCCTTTTACAGTCGATCTACCATGATCATTTGAGATTGGTCAAATGTCGTAATCTCTGGTCTTCAAAAAAGGTCAGAATGAATAATCCCTGATCGTTTAGAATATCCACAGGTGAAATATGAAAAATATCACGGAAAAAAAACAAACGGTGAACATATGTCGTTGGGATCATAATCATCTACAATCGATCATCAGCTGATCCAGATAGGATTTATATGGATGATTTATGGATGATTGTAGATGGTTTTTCTCAATTGATCCCATGAAAATCCCTCCCTCCTTTCGGCCTGCAATTTCACCGGCACGCGGCTTTGCATGTTCTCCACGGGGTCCAAACGTTGCGCTTGCCGCGCTTGCCAGGTAAACCTGTGGGATGTTCATGGGATATCATGGGATCTCATGGGATCATGATCCAATGATTCCCCGCTGGGCCCTCCAGCCACATGCTGATCCTGGGAGGCAATGGAAGGTATCAGATCCACGTTGGCAAATTTTGGGGGCTTTCGCCAACGATCCGGCTGGTTTGAAAAGCTTGGTGAAGTATCCCTGGCTGTTCAAAAAAAAAAACATTTTCAGACACAATAGAATTTAGGAAACTTCCGTAGTTGGTTATCCCACGATTTTTTCCCTCTCAGATTTACCCTCTCATCAAAAATGGCGTGCTGGAAAGTTCCCCATGAATAGCTCGGTGATTTCCCCATGAAAACGCTCGGATTTTCGCGGATTTTCCATGGCCAAGGCGCAGAACATAGCAACAGATGTGCTCCACCTCTGCCAACAGAGCTTCCCCGGCAAAGACCTCGAACGGGTCTTAAGTTCCGGGCTTGCAAGCTTCATGGGGACATCGCCGATCGAAAATCTGATCACCACACTATCAGACAAATATGTATATATATATATATATATATATATTGTATATATATATATGTGTGTGATATAATATATATATATATATATATTATTATATATTACTATATATTATTATATATATATATGTGATTTGTGTGTCACACAAAGACATAACACGTCACCTATCTTTTGTTTTCCTCCCCGCTGCCTGGATCATAGGGAGGGATTTGCTCTCGCGAGACATGGCCAAGTGGCATACGCTGTGCGG
>Ga0126342_10008651_pt1 | contig 18246 bp, 17 predicted proteins | sample Cyp1metagenome_FD_92528 | JGI IMG/M metagenome (GOLD analysis project Ga0126342, IMG submission 92528) | Coral microbial communities from Lord Howe Island, Old Settlement Bay, Australia - Cyphastrea 1 metagenome | ecosystem: Host-associated > Invertebrates > Cnidaria > Coral ... | reverse complement strand
CTGAAGAGTCTGAAGAGTCTGAAGAGTCTGAAGAGTCTGAAGAGTCTGAAGAGTCTGAAGAGTCTGAAGAGTCTGAAGAGTCTGAAGAGTCTGAAGAGTCTGAAGAGTCTGAAGAGTCTGAAGTATCCCATTGTAATATTAATGACCTGTAATAACTCAAGTTTTTAAAGTTTCAGGACACGGAAGGACACGGAAGGACACGGGGCAAAGCGATTGAGCACTGAGGAGATCAAGCTCGAGGATATCGATTTCGAGTGCATTCAGGAGGGGTGCTTCACTGACTTCACTGGTACACAACTTACACAACTCTGCATGGTTTCGCGATGTTTTAACAGGTTTAACAGGTTTAACATGGTTTAACATGTCCTAATAGCTGCATGGTTTCACATGTTTTTGTGGTGATTCAACACGTTTCCTGACATGTTTATCATGTTTCAAGATGCCAGGAGTGTACAGATGCAAAAGTCCTGAAGCGCTACTTGAAATTGCTCGAGGACGATGGCCACCACCTCGGTGAATCGGTGACATGCCGACGGAGCCGACGGAGCCGATTCTTCCGATTCACAAATGATAGGAACAAGATGGAACAGGTGATTCAAGGTGATTCAAGGTGATTCATCTTCAAAATACAAACGACAAGAATAACATGAATAAAGCTAAGAATGAAGATGAATAAAGACACCAAGTAGCCTCTTGAATGATATCAACAGTCTACATTTCACCAATCTTGACTTTGCGACCTTCTTGTTCCTTTCCCGACTTCTCCCACTCCCATGCGTTGAGGTCTTCTCAGAGTGATTCTTTCAATGACCCGGTGTTTCTAACTGTGTTTGGAACCGTTTCCGAGTACCGTGAACGATTCCTGTGGATTTTCTTAGGGAACTACTTTGTGGATCTCATCCGAGCATGCAAAGACAAGCTGCTGGAGGCGCGTCACGATGTCGTTTTGTCGATCGTTTTGTCGATCGGCCCAGAATCCGGACGTCGGATTCTCGTCCCTCCAGGTCCCTTGTCACTGCCTCCCAGGTGGCGCCCAAGGAGTACTACCTGCTCTATCCGCGCTCGACGTTGCTGTCCTCAGATCCGATCAATCTATGGCCGTAAATTGTGCCAGATCCCCCAAAAACCGTATATTATCAATTATTATCAATTAAATTATATTATCATCTATTCATGATTATTCATGGCCTCCCTAGAGTTGACTCAAAGAAATCCATCCGAAATCATCAGGCTTTGGTGAATTGCCCAAATAATCGGCCTTTTAAAGATACCACAACAAGAGGGATAGGATGCCGTCTACTTCCAGAGACCCGCAGGCAAATGTTAAGAAAACCTGGATGCTATGCAAAGGCAAACTATGCAAACGTGCCACATCTGCAAGATTTACATCCCAAACTGCTACATGACAGTCATGACAGAAGGCCCGTTTTGGAGACGCCTTTGTATGCGCTGAAAGATTATTGGCCTCTTCGGGCCCAGGGAGGTCCTAGACAGGTGAGGATGACCAGCTTGTCACCACCGAAACGAACTTTCTGATATTTGCATTGACTTTGACCACTGGCTGTTTGGGTCCTAAATGTTAGACAGTCATGGCATTTCAAGGCCAACATGATGAACACGTCATGAAACGCTTGGCGATGCCACCAATGCCTCTCTTTCGATTCCCCGCCATGGCCGTGCTGCCATTCCTGGTGCTCGTGAGCGCTGTCGCATCTGTCACACCTGGCAGCTGTGGCGTTTCCAAGCCCCTCTTCAAGGCGAGACATGGCGAGACATGGCGAGACATGGCGAGACATGGCGAGACATGGCAAGCGCAGCACTGATCGATTTCTCTCCATGTTGCCATGCCAGGACAGCAGCATCAAAGTGGAGCCCATCGACACCCACAACTGGCTGCAGATAGGCTTTAGTGCCTTCGTTGAAATCTCGATGTTAGATGTTCACTCGATGTTCACATACCCCCAATTGGACAAACGCCCAGCCCTGTAGAGTACACTGCAATTCTGGGTTTTCTTTGGTCTTGCCTGAAAGCTGTTTGCTCAGGTGCTGTGATTGGATGGGTGGGCCATATGGGGTTTCTTGGTTCAAGAAAAGCAGGCCCGAGTTTGCGAAGTCAAGGGAAAGGATCTAGATTTGGTCTGCCATGCACATGCAATGTGTGATAAAATAGGGGCGCACACACACACAATACACGCAATACACACGTACCTTTTCATCCACAGATATGCACATACATGTCTGCACATATACGTACCAATGCATGTCAGAGGCAGGGGCCAACCCTCCTCAGGTTCCCATTTATGCCGCCTGGACAGCACGCGACGAAACACCATGATGGACTTCGATGCTTGATGCCGTACTTGATGAACTGCAACTGGTCCAGAGATGTCCAGAGTCTACACAGTTTTGATGAGTTTTGCATTTTGCCATAGCTCTATGTCGATCTGCATCATTCATCATCATTCTACATCTCTATATCTATATAGAGATCATTCTGGATCTATAAATGTAGAGGCATGGATGAGTGTGAGCTTCATGTGGCTCCTCCAGCGAGTATTGGGTTGCGAGTGTAGGGCAGAACTCTTTGCATTGTCGAGTCTAGGAGGTGACCTAAAGTGGTGAAATCAGATGTTAAAGGATGACATTGCTTTGGAGGCACAAAACTTTTGCACAATCCTGGCCATGGTTCTCATTCTCCCTGTGTTGACTGAGGTACACACTGGCAGGAGAGTGACGAAGTCCGTGATCTTGTGTCGCACGGTCTCGTTTCTGTGAATTCTGAAAGACTATGTAAGACTGTAGGAGGAGTCCCTTCTTTGAGTGATGCAGAGTCTCGTGTGAGCTTTGAGTCTTCACTTCCAGTTCTCAGAATTTTTGTTCAGGAGCTTTCTGCTGGAAACCCGTGCCCAGAAGAATGTCCCTTCATTGCCCAAGTGACTCTTAGTGGCAGAGAGCCTGGTTGCCTGAGAGTTAGCCACAAGGCCAACGAGTTCAACGGTCCTTGAGTGTCACTCGCCGTGATTTTCAGGAAACCGTTCGCCTGCGCGTTTACCTGCGTCAATGTTGCTCGACAGCAGAAAAGAAGATGGTAACTAATGGCAACACATGTTTGAAACAGATCGTTCCTGACTTTCACACTTAGAACTTTTCGGATTAGTTCACGATATTCACGATCTGTTCGCCAATGGGAGCAAAACTGTTGAGATTTTTTGAACTGTCTGCGGCTGCGGATGACTCAGTTTCAGTTCAACTTCACAGATCCCAATGATTTCAGGTCACGCAGTGCCACTACACAGATCCCAACATGCCCTTTGCAAACCCCAGCAGTCAGCTTTGCGAGGACAGAAATGATGAGAAATGTAACTGGTGTCAAAACTCTGCACTAAAGACATCCAAACACCTCAAGAATAAAACATAGACCACTCATAGACCACTCAATGATCTCAAATTTTAAACCATGAAAAAAGACCATCGAACCTGGTGACGGCAGACTTGGCGTGTACAAAGACGTCAGGAGAGCAGCATCGAGGGCTGTGGAGTCCAGGAGCGTCTGAGATTCCAGGGCATTTCAAGATATTGTTAATTGATGTTAATTGATGTTAATTGTTATGTTATGTCATGTTATGTTGTGTTGCTGGTTATTTCTTGTTGTTTGTATGTATTTATTTCATCAATCATAAATCAGGCCTTTCCGACTTTTGCCTTTTGAATCCTTTTGATATACCAGATGACATGTCCGTGTCTCCTTGGCCATGGAACGACAGATTTCGAATTGACACAGTTCACATGATGATCGAACAGTATCCTTGTGAACCTGTTGTGGCAAGCATTGTCACCACGTTCTTGCATGGACAGCAAGGTGATCGCATCCATCAAATGGCATATTCTCTTCCACGTTGGCTTTGCACTCAAGATCTTATTGATCTCCTTCAGATCAACCATCTTTGTGATGTGCATCGTTGCACCGCTATGGCAGGCATCCAACACTTCGAGAAGTACATTCGGCATGATGTGTATACGGCTATCAGTATTGAAGTTCACATTCAGCCGCCACAATGTCATGGTCATTCACAAGCTGCCAGTGCTACTGATCCCTTCATTCAGCGCCCTGAGGAGCGTGATGATGTCAGCAACTTTCTTCAACTTTCGAGGAGTCAAGAGCTGCCTCCTGGAATGCAGGTTGAAGGTGCACGTGCATCGTCTATGCCTGGTACCACACATTTTGGTAGTGCAGTGAAGGTGCCTCTTGCACATGGCAGCTCTCATGATGAACAGGTGCTCCCCTTGAGGCATTGGGCTCCCCTGAAGTCCTTTGAACCCATTGGGCCCTGCTCTTTACAACCAGTCGACAAAGTTGATGATGATTACCAGCAAGCTCAACAAGAAATGCAACATATTGCGCGACAACGAGATCATTTTCCTCGTCTTCCTCACGGACAACCGCCATTGATTCAGGAATTGCATCGGTTTCTACAGCAACAAGCTCTGATGTGGCAGGAACATCCCCCGGAGACCTTAGCTATTGCTGTTTGGTATGCTGATCATGACCGTCGACCTCATAGTGGACTAAGCCGTGAAGTTCGACTGACAGGAGACGTTGCTCAATGGTATCATGATATTATCATGGTTTGGGACGATTGGATTGATCCATTTGCCTCGCTGATTGAGGTCATCGTGCATCCTACGCCCCTCGATGGACAAGCTGATGTATTTGCCCATTTGATTTTGGTGCAACATGCTCAACCTATTCGCTGCTCCATCGTGGTCGCCATTTTCGATTCTCATGATGATCCATGGCATCCGCGATTGCTTTGTCTCACAGTCCCTTGCTTCTTGTCTCATGACATTCTTTGTGGCTATGTGGATTTGGATGGTACCTGTAGAGGCGCTCGTGCGGCTGACTGTCGTACTCTTCTTGGAGACCGTGATCTCACTCATGTACTTCAATTTGAGGCAGCGCATGGCATGCATTTGGCCTTTCATATTCATCATCCTGCCACTACCCTGTCGGGTGCGATTGCAATGGATTCTCTCTCCCATGCAGCAGTTGAGGATACACATGATGACTTCAGTCTGCTCCAACAGGTGAATACTAAAAAGACCATCAAGCTGGCTGAATGTATTCCACCATCGAGATTCACGCTGGTTGATTGTCAGCGTGTTCTTTTTCTTCGAGCACAGTTTGATTTGGAGCAGCCTTTTCAGTCGGACACTGATATGCATCAGGTTTGGTGGCATGAGTCTACATGGTACTCTTTGGCCTCTGTTCCTATGTGGCAGCACGAGCGTGTCACGGGCTTGTCCTTCTACACAGATGGATCTGCTTGGCGATCTTCAGGTAAGGCTGCAGCCGGTGTATTTCTTCTTGTTCACACGGAAGACGGCCTCAGATGTGGCGGGTTTCTTACTACCCAATGCCTTGGGCAACCTACAGCACCACGGGCTGAGGCCACGGCCTTGATTTTAGCTGCATTGTGGATGCGTCAACTGGTTCGTTGTCATGCTGCTGATGTATCATGGTTGGAGATTGCATTTGATTGTGAACACACAGCCAACATCGCCCAAGGACTCCAGATGGCGCATTGCAATTCTGACCTCTCCGTGACCTTGAGATCACTCATTCAATGGATCGACATCTTATTGCCGACGCCAATCACTTGGACTCACCATCGCAGTCATCAAGGTGATCCATGGAATGAAGCGGCGGATTCCATTTGCCGCCATGCGCTTCAGTATGATGCGTATACCATTGATCTTGCTGCCTGGTTTGATACATGTACCTTTCAAGGACAAGATCTTTGCTCCATTCAATGGTTATGGCTTCTGGAGAAATCATTGCGTCATCATGCGGACGCTCCTTCCTTGGTTGGCACGCAATGGCAATTTGACGTTGCAGCTCCCTTCTCGACATCACCATCTGCTTGTCGTCACCCAGCGGTCCTGCGACGTTGCCACATTGATGATTCAGGTCCTGATCACTTTGTCCTTCCATTGAATGTTGCGACTGCTAATGTCCTCACGCTCTTTCCTGGTCAAGATTTTGCTGCGTCCTTTTTCAGTGCAAGAGCTAAATGTCTGGCTGCACAATTTCTTCAAAAAGGGCTGCACGTGGTTGGCATTCAGGAGACCAGATCGAGGGCTACTGGACATTCCTTCTTTGAGGAGTTTCATGTGCTTTCAGGGCCTGCGACGAAGCGAGGGCATGGCGGAGTTCAGCTTTGGATACGGAAGAAGATCTCCATTGACTCGGATTGCATTGAGGTGAGTGCCTCTGACTTACGTATTCTTCATGGTACTTCCCAACGATTGGTGGTTCGGTGGGCTTACCCAGGTTGTCGGCTTCTCTTTGTTGTCGTTCATGCTCCTACAGAGGATGATGAGGACGTCCTGCAGGCCTTCTGGGATGCCACTACCGAAGCCATCCCACTGGCATATCGACAATGGCAAACCATAGTTTTGGCAGATGCAAACAGCCGTCTTGGCAGCAACACATCTTCAGCAGTTGGCGATCATCAGGCTGATGATGAGAATGCCAAAGGAGCCTGCTTTCATGGTTGGCTTCTCAACCACAACTTGTTTGTTCCTCAAACCTTTGCCACTTGCCACAAAGGCTCCGGAGGAACATGGACCCACCCGAAGGGCACCACGGCGCGCATTGACTTCATTGCCATATCCTCCAGCGTACAGATCGACCAGGTGACCACTTGGGTCAGTTCGGATGTGGACCTGGCACTTCATCGCAAAGATCATGAATGCGTTTGTGCTGCTATTGGGCTACAATATTATCCTGCTGATCGACGTCCCCGCGACAAGCGTGTAAGGGTGGATTTTGACCTTTCCTTTGATACTGTTTGGTCTATGGATGTGCACACCCACGCTGCTCAGCTTCAGCATTGGATTCGACAACACAATCCTACCACACGCCATTGGCGCAAACGTCATCTGACTGAGAGCACCCGGCAACTTGTCGAAGCCAAGCGGTATCATTGGAAACGATGCATGGAGGTTCGTCGTCATGTCCGTTTTGGCTGGATGAGACTCATCTTTGAGGTATGGAGACGACCGCAGATTTTGTGCTCTTCCCTCTCTGCATGGGTCAAACAATGTGATCACACTGAGGCATGGCACAGATGGGCGTTTAACGACCTCGCCCCTCGTGTAGTGCAAGCCGTCCGAGCTGACGACCAAGACTTTTATGACAAGTTAGCGGCGGACACAGGGATTGAATCCTCGAAGGGTTGTCGTCAGATGTGGAGGGCTGTCCAACACGCACTTCCTAAGTGGAGGTCCAAGAGGCGCTCCAATCTTAGGTGCGCAGGCCCCTCCTTGGAGGCACAATTTCAACATTACGATGCATTGGAAGCTGGCCATGGTGTCACATACGAAAGCCTACTGGCCCAGTGCCATGAGGCGCAACGGGAAGATGCTGAAGATATTCCTTTGACAATGTCCTTGAACAGCCTGCCATCCCGGCTGCACATTGAGTCTTTGGGATGTCGCATTTCCACCAACAAAGCCCCCGGCATTGATCGTGTCGCACCGCTGGCTCTTCAACAGGTGTGTCAGACCCATTCAGATGTTTTACATCAATTTTTGATGAAGGTGTGGATTCTTGGTGCGGAACCTTTGCAAGGCAAGGGAGGATTGCTTCACCCCATTGCGAAAAAGGAGGCCAGTCAGCGCATTGATGGGATGAGAGGAATCATGTTGATTGACGGCATTGGCAAGTTGATCCACTCGCACCTTCGTGGACAATTCTTACCAGCCCTCGAAGTCATGCGCATGCCGCTTCAGCTTGGGGGATTTGCACGTAGCTCCACCCTCTTTGCCACTATGTATGTGCGCACCTTTACCCAGATGGCCGCTAGGAGATCACTATCCTCGGCTATTCTTTTCGTGGATATCAAGAGTGCCTTCCACTCCATGGTCCGCCAGCTGATTTTTGGTGGAGCTCCTTTGCGCCCGAAGTTGACACAGATCCTTGAGCAACATGGCCTGGATTTGATTGCACTTCAGTCAAAGTCGACCACCCTCCACCCATTGACACTTTGCCGCTAGCACAGCCAGCAGCGCGACTTCTACGAGATGGTCATCGGTTTACCTGGTATACACTTGGGGCTTCAGAAGCTATTCATCAAACCGAGAGAGGGAGTCGCCCTGGTAGTCCTCTTGCAGATGTGGCCTTCAATAGCCTCATGGCGCTTGTCCTTCAGGAACTCCAAATCCGATTGGATCAGCATGGGCCACTTCAGGATGCCTTTCAATTGCTTGGGCTCCGGGCATCTCCAGTGGCATGGGTGGATGATCTGGCAGTGCCGGTTGTTGCCTCACATGCGTCAGCGCTTACACCCATTATCCAATGGACATTGCAAGCGTTGATTGATGTGTGCTCGTCGTTTGGACTCCAGCTGAACTTGCAGCCGCGCAAAACTGAAGTCGTGCTCACATTCCGGGGCGCTGATGCTCCTGCTCACCGGCAGGAATGCCTTCGTGATCATTTTGCCAGAATCTCAATTCCTCACACAGAGCAGATGGTTCGTTGCGTGCCTCTTTATGAGCATCTTGGCACTATGTTTCAAGGTGATGGTGGTATCGAGGCTGAACTTCGACATCGAACTCATAAAGCCCGCCTTGCGCACAATCAGATCCGGCGTGGGATTTTGTGCAACCGTCATATCACGGTGAACGTTCGTTTGCGCTTGATGGAGGCACTTATTATGCCCATCCTGTTTCATGGTGCTGGAAATTGGCCACTTCTTGGCGCTTTACAGGTTCAACGGCTCCATGGTGTTTATCTCAAATGGATCCGATCCGTGCTGGGGAATGGATATTGGGCGCCTGGGCAGCTGACCGATGTGCAAATTCTTCTGCAGTGGCGGCTACCTTCAATTTCACTACGCTTGGCCAAACATAGGCTCTTGTTTGCCTTCCATCTCTTTGCTGATGCACCGCACTTGGTTGTCGAGGTGGCTACAGCGGTTGCGGACACTCCTCGATCTTGGTTTCAGGCTCTTCGACAAGCAATGGCGTGGGCTGTTTCAGTTGATGCATCCTTTGTCGTTGATGACCCGTTGACCATGTCCGTCGATGCTATTGTGCAATGGTTTCATGATCATAAACACGATGGTCCTCGTTGGGTTCGACGTCTCTTTCGGCGTGCTCTTCTCCAAGGATCCGTCATTGGTGAGGCTCTTGCAGGACATCATGCATTACGACAACAGTTTGAATATGGTGGTGCTTCCTTTGCCAATGACATGGTGCTGCGCCCCTCCGTTGATAAGTCATTCGAATGTCAATGGTGTGCCAAAACTTTTGCAACACCACGACAATGGCAAGCCCACTTATGGAGTGCGCATGGTGAACCAAGCGATGAACGCCGTTACATGACCACCACGACCTGCCCAGCATGTTGGACGTGTTGTTGGACAAGCAATCGGCTTCAAATCCATCTTCACCATAGTCGTCGGCATCCTGGTGGTTGTTACGAACGTCTTACTTGGATGCACGAACCTCTTGAGCACATCATGCCCATCGACGAAATGGATAGAGATGAGCGCCATCTACGTTTTCCTGCTGCGGTTATTCCTCACGTGTTGACGGAGTCGGAAACACATTGCTGCACTCGTGAGGATGCAAATCGCAGATGGGAACAGGCATGCAGGGTTGAAAATTTTTATCCCCCTGTTAATGATGAAAGGGTTGAGGATTTTAAGATGGCGTTTGATGCAGTGCTTCGCGACCCTTCCTTGCACAGCGCTCACGATCCTGACGGAGTTCTATGGCGCCTCTCTTGCATTGCTGGTGAAGGTGATGAAGATCCGTTGACTGGGGGTCATGGTTCGTGGGCTCTTGCGCTTTGGCTCATGGATGATGTGCGATTTTCTCGTTTCTCACAGATGGATGTCCTTTTCTTTGGGCGATGCCTCCGGGCCATTCGACAGATGGTGCAGCACTCACCGATTGGACGACTGGCATGCTGGCAACGGCGTATGAATGATGCTCTTTTGCCAGTACGAGAAGAGGACCCCGTGGTGGAGGCTGAGCCGAGCAGCATCGTGATGGAGCTTATTCTTGATCCGGTCCGTGCTCAACATGCCTTGCTACAGCCTTTGCTCCAACCTATGGTGCAGGTCCCATCCTGTCGTGGCATCCCCATTGATGCCGCTGGTGAGACACCCGTTCTTTGGGTACTACATCTTTTTAGTGGTCGACGGCGCATTGGAGACTGCCACTGGTGGTTGGAACACATTGGTCGGCATTTGTGGCCTGGGGTCATCATTCGGATGGTGTCTCTCGACACCGCAGTGCACCCCGAGCTGGGCAACCTTGCCACTGGGCCAAACTTGGCCAGAGCCCGACGCCTTGCTGAGCGAGGCCTCATTGCAGGGGTCTTGACTGGACCCCCTTGCGAAACCTGGTCTGCGGCCAGGCATATCGAACTTGATGATGGCAAGGGTCCCAGACCTGTTAGATCTGCCACTTTTCCATGGAGTTTGACCTCGCGCACAGGGAAGGAGATGGTTCAGACTTCTATGGGTACGCAGTTGCTCACCAACTCTTGGACCATTGAGGCTGCAGCAGTGACTCTTGGTGCGGGAGCCATCATGGAGCATCCATGGGAAGCTGACCAGGATGATCGAGCATCGGTCTGGCGCACTGATGCTCATCAGCAATGGCTGATGAAGCTCCCTGGAGCCTACCGCCACTACATCCAACAGTACCTCTTTGGCTCCAAGGGCGTGAAGCCTACCTGTCTGCGTGCACTCAATTTGGGCGATCCTGGCATCATGGACAAGGTCATCAAGGAGGGCATGGAGTTGTGGCGCCCACGTCCGACCTTGCAGCTTGCTGGACGAAGTGAGGCTGCGAAGGAATATCCTTCTGCTTTGTGCCGTACATTAGTGGTAGCACTGATTCAGGGCCTGAAAAGCAGAGCCAGCACAGAGGGGTTTAACCCCGCAGCCACCTGTCGGAAGGCCGACTTGGTTTGGCTCCGGGACGCCTGGAGGGCTTCCGATGTTTACACCCGTCAGTCTTTCCTTCCAGACTTTCAGGGTGCTTGATCCAATATGGGTCTGAATTCAACCGCGAGACCGAGCGAGGATAGACCTCTTGTCGGCAGAATGGAAAAAAAAAGATATACCAAAAGAAAGAGTTAAAAAAAACACATCTGCCAAATTTCACCAAATGGCAAGCTGTGACACAAGCAAATGTCGCTGCAGGCACAAGCGGGTCAATGCGAGAGGTGTCGCAAGCACTTCGCCATGGATGGGGCGTTTCGGCTTGCATATAACATCATATAGCACATATTGAAACATAGTAGAAACATACTGGCAACCAGTGGAGGTTGTTTCGTTTAGTTAAGAATTGCATCAAAATGAGGAACTAGAGTCTGAGACTACAGCAGACAACTTAAACAGCAGATGAGTTTTCTATGGCATGGTGAACATTTCTAAGTTACAGCCCAACTTCATCAAAGTGACTCAAATACGTTCAGCCCACCATTTTGCCATGATTTCTCTGGTTTTAGGATGGCACCCGCTGCCTCTATGACCGAGAGGCTAAGCTCTGGACATGCGGTGCTTTTCACATTTGAGAATGGATTTTTGCGAAGCAAATCATCGCAAAGATGGGTGTCAGTTAATGGAGGCAACAAGCAACAGCACAACGTTGCCCTTGGACGTTTGAAATCTCAGAAACATAGCTGCTTTCATTTTGTCCTGTGGCTCCAACTGTCAGGGGTCGATTATTTGGTTGGTGGAACACTTGCACGCCATGGGTCCCTTAGCTGACAAAGCTCCCACAGCATGCAGGAGTCAGCGATCCATCAAGAAAAAAAACTTAGTGACTTAGTGGAAGTAAGAAGTAAGTGGAAGTTTCACACCTTGACAATCCTTGACTGAGGATATTGGGTTTGGGTGATCCTGGTGATGATGCTGAGCTGCTGTTGCTGGCAATTCCGTTCGGCCTTGTCCAAGCATTGGCATTTGCTGACCTTCGCACGGATGCACTACCACCTTTGTAAGGCCGACTGGCAGTTTTCCCCCAACATGTACAGCCAATAGTTGTTGAGATGTTTTTCTCTGGCGATGCTTTAGGGACTTCCAGAGCTTTGTCTCCTGGAGGTTTTGTTGACTACAGATTGCTGATGCATGCTGTCGATCAACGAGTCATAGGCCTCTGGAAAGTGATTTGTGTCAGGTTCGGAAGAATCCCAAAGTTCACGCTGGAGCTCCCCTATTCAGTATTTGCGAGAACTTGCACACCAAGTTGCTTGGTGGTGGAGGACCAGAGAGAAAGCAACGATTTGTGTTTCGGAAGCTGGTGCTAGCAGCAAAGGCTGAAAGAAAAGCGTACTGCAAGGTTTCAGAATCGCTGAAGTCCCCTCTGGTCAGATATGACAGCTGAGGTTTGTGATCGGCATTGGCTTGCCGCTGTACTACAACTCCTTGGTATTTCTTCTGATTCTTACGGTCCCTTGGCGTTTTCAGCCATCACGGTGTTCCATTTCCAGCATGGAGTGCTCAGAGTCAAAGAATCTGACTTTAAAAACATTGTTAAGATTGCAGAAACCAGTGTCGTGAAAGTTGGAGTGAAAGCTCATGCGGAACAAAATGGAACGAAGAATTTGCTGCCTTTGCCTCTTGGAATCTCTTGGAATCTCTTGGACATCCCAGAGTCCCAGATCTCGGTGCAATGCTGAAGCTGAGGTCTTGCTGTTTTTCTCCACGCACCTCGCCCTGGACTCGGATTCCCAATCTTTGTTCAACTACTCGGGCGTCTCTTCCAACATGGTGCAGGCTGGACACAACTTGCAGATACTTGCAGATGCCACATTTGATATTTTTTGATATTTGAGAAGACCGTTCAGAAGACCACATGAAATTTCCATAATTTTGGATGAGTTTGATTTGGCTATTTGATCCAACTCATCCAACTCATCCAACTCATCCAACTCATCCAACTCATCCAACTCATCCAACTCATCCAACTCATCCAACTGTTTGGTGTGCAAAGCTTCCAGGTTCTGAATGTGCCCATTTATCCCAGTGCCGAAGGCGCGCCACACTTTGAGTGGAGTTGCTATCACGACAAACGATCTTGCCCAGCTGAAATAAGCATATGAGTTTAACAATAGTTTAACATAATTAAACGATCAACACCAAGAGGTCACTCAGTCGCAGATTCCGCAGATTCTATTGCACAAGGAATTCCGAAATCATCAGATCAATGTGAGGTGTATCAGATGCATCGATTTGCAGCTGGGCCATGGAGGACTGCCTATCAGACGAGCCACTGGAGACACATTTTTGTCCCACCAAAGTCAAGGTAAGACTGTGGTAACACCCCCAACCCGGGCCCAACCCGGGCCCAACCCGCCCCAAAGAGCAGATTTGGTGTGGCAGACGTGTCAGTGCCAGGACAAGGACCAGACGCGGTTCAACGTGGACACCACCTCCAAGAGCTTCATGCATCGCTTGTCCAGGACATGGCTACAGCATGGCTACAGCATACAGATTGCTAGACTGCAAGACCCTCAAGACATGGTGACCAGGCCCTAAGCCAAAACAAGATCTTTTTTCTGGCCTTGGCACTATTCATGATTCTTCTATATTTTCTTTGTGTGCTTCTTGTTTGCGAAGCATGTCCCCAGATCGCAGACCTTGATGCAGGACAGCTCTTTTCTTGTGGTGACTTGGTATGTCGCGGGTGGTGCCACAAGATTGCAGTAGGCTATGTAGAAGAGCTCAATGCAGAAACATGTCTGTGCTCTTTATAATTGTAGAGACTTTTTTCTGATCAGCTTCTGATAGAACATTTCATCATACCTTAAGATGAGAAGGAAATCAATCCAGTGAAAGGCTTCAGGCAGACCAACTAGCAATGGGCCACGTCAGCATGTGAGGTTGGCATCGCTGGCTATCATGTTGGTGCACGCCTGGTTTCAGCTTAAACATGCCAGGCGTGGATGACGATCAGTTGGTGATTGCCAAGCGTTGCTAAGTCACTTCCCAGTGTTACATAGCGTTGCTAAGTCAGGCTCTATCAGCGAGTCTAGCGTCGTCTAGCGCCGTCTAGCGTCTAGTGTTACAGTGTTGCTATGTCTTTGCTCCTAGGGCAGAGGGCATGGCAGAGTTGATCGCCTGAGTACCTCAAATGTAGCCAGCGTCACCGTCGCCGCAGGTGGTTTGAGTCACAACATTTAACAATGAAGGACTGGCCTCAAGCAGAGAGGGGTCTTCGAATGTCCATCACAACAGTTGTCACAGCTTCCCTCACAACCGGATTTCTTCAAGTTTTGAAGCTTCTTGGAAATCGGATTTCTAGCATTCTCAATGCATGTGACCCTGAGTGGGAAGGACTTTGCGCTGGTCTTGCATCGATCTGAGCGTGCACAAACCGAGTTGTTTGGATGTTTACATACTTCGTTTATCTGTACTTCTATTTCTTGAAAGTTGTTGACGTTCAGTTTAGCTCGTATCGAGTTTATGCCATGTTTTATTGTTTTCCCCCCCTCAGCCCTAGGTCTGGTCTACCTCCACATGTTACAGATGAGAAGATGTTGGTGCGCTCCCGGGATCTTTAGCTGGGTCTGGTTTTCCATTACGCGTTACTAGTAGCAGTCACGCTTGGTTCAAGGCTGGTCCTCGCATTTTCCTGGACCAGGTCTGTCTTTAAAGGGTTCCCAAAGCATCCCAAAACCCTGCAAACCACAACCCCACATGCTGACAGAAACTTCCTAAACCCTGTCCTGGCCCTTGCAGAGAGATATTCAAACGTGGCAGATTCGGATGGAAGTCCGAAATCATGCCATGAAGATGAAGTTTTGTGTCAAACTCAAAAGGTCAACATAAAATCACGCGAAATCAAGAAGTGAAATGGCATTTCCCTAAAAACAGGTGCAACATGGAAGCGTGACTTGAGGGAGTACTATGCATTCGGAATGTCAAAAAATACTGGCAAACAGGAACAGCTAACTAAACAAAACAGTGTAGCAGCTTTGGGTTGGCCCTTGATTTCCAGAGCCAATTTCAGAGTGATGCCGGTATTTCCGGTATTTCAGAATATGTCACATTGGTATCTACATATTCATACATATTCATACATATTCTACATTTTACCTTCACATTCTTAATCAGCTTTTGTGCAGGCAGAGTGCATCTCCCGCCAGATCGGTCTGGGAGCTCATCTGCCATATCGCAAAGGGTCGGTGTCGGACGGTGTCGGACGAATCGGATGCAACGCACAGTACAGGTCTGTCACAAAATGTCCAGCGATGTCAGCGATGTCCACTAAACATCCAGAAACGACAATAACGATGCGTGTACCCAGGTGAGGACATTCGTGCAGTGTCGATCGGCTACGACGTCACTTCTTGCTGGAACGAGGCAGGGTATATTAAAAGGCAATTGTTTTGACAGAAGCATTTTCATGAAGACAAGAGTGCACCTGCAGAGCAATACAAACTAGTTCATGTTGACGCATTTGACTATTTTACTTTACAATATGCTCCTGTCTATTTGATCTATTTGAGAACAAGATCATCACCATGATAGACAATGAGAATACCTTGATATACTTTGTCAAATGCAATTGATGTTCTCAGCACCAAAAAAAGCAAAAAGCATTTTTGTCCAAAGAGTTTGGGGTGATTTCAGTGATTTCTGAGATCCAGGTGGAGACACTTTTGGATCGACATTTGGCTTATTGCGACGCTCAGTTCTGCGGCCACCCTGATGTTGGGTTGCGTCCCTGGCCGCAGGCAGTGCGGTGAGTTCAGATTCCGGCAACCGTTCGGCAACCGTTCGGCAACATCTGAGAAGGATTCCCAGCAGTCGAAGTGTCTCTAGATTTTTCTGACATTTCAGTTACAGCTGACTTCGCTAGGCTTTCAGTCCTTGCACCCTTAGCACCCTTCTTCAAAATGTAGTTGATGCTGACAAACGCAAAGAGTAGTACACATATAGGAGATTTATCTAAGACTGATCAATCAAACCCGTTTGCTTGCCACAACTTCGGAAAAATCCCCGTACTCCTGGAAATGCCTTTTTATATTCCTTGAACCCCCTCTTCTGCTTCTGTGAGTATGTACTTGCAGCTCACTGGTTCGTAATTGATTGTACTTCTCAAGACTTTCGTTTACGAATTCACTGGATTGTTGGGATCAATTTGGGATCACTTGAAGCCAAGATGAAACGTGAGGGTGGGAGCCGGGACTCGGAGATGCTGGGTCCGCTGGCGCTGCAGCGCAACATGGAGCAGGAGACCGAACTACTAGTATGAACTGCTATGAACTGCTTGGCACATGACCTCTGTCAGTCTGTCAGAGGATTGTTCCGAATTCCATGTGGAGAACATGTGAATCAATGAAAGATAGTATTTCAGAATGTTCGCCGAGATTCGCTAGGACCGGAAGTGGGTCCAAGACTGGTTCAGGTTGGTGTGCTTTTCGACAAATTGTGAAGAATTGTGACGAACTGTGGCCGGTTCGCATCGTTGCAGTCTGACCATCGTGTGATCGTCTTCCGCTCTTTGCCAGGCCTGGATCATCCAGAGAGATTCAGGGCTCAGGCGCCAGACGTGTCACGGAACTTTGAACAAAAAGATGCAGAGTTTCCATGCGTTTCCTCATTTTCCGATCTTTACGAAAGCCAGCCGGACAAGCTGGCTAGTTTTTTTTGCAAACGTAGTGAGAGATTGGAGCTGGGGAGAGGTGTTGCCTGGGAGTGTTTTGCAGGGTAATGTACCAGGTCGCAAATGGGTGACGGTGGGCATCGATTCCCCCCTGGTCCGTGATATTGGGGTTAAATAGGTAGACAAATACTAGGGCTAAATAAGTAGACAAATAGATCAATAGATAGGCAGAAAATAGATGGATGGAGAGTAGACCGAGAGAGGGAATGTATCGATAGCTGGATGACAGCTAGATGGAGAGGTATAGAGAGATAGAGAGAGAGAGAGAGATAGAGAGAGGGAGAGAAAGAAAGAGAGAGAGAGAGAGAGAGAAAGAGAGAGAGAGAGAGAGATAGAGAGAGAGAGAGATAGATAGATAGATCGATAGATAGATGGATAGATAGACAGACAGACAGACAGATAAATAGATAGATGGACAGATGGATAGATAGGACGATCCCGACGGCTGGCTGGCTGGATGACATGGGTGGATGGATGGACGGATAGATCACACATAGCTACATAGATGCAGAGATGGGAGCATGGAGAAAGAGAGAGAGAGTGAGAGAGAGAGAGTGAGAGAGAGAGAGAGAGAGTGAAAGTTAGGTTGATACATGGATGGATTGACGGAAGGCTGGACAGATAGGTTGATAGATAGCTAGATGGATAGAGGTCGCGGAAACTTTGTCGGCAGAAAGCTGCAATGACAAGCTGGCATAGGGCTATGCCGTGCTTCCTGCTTGGGAGGCTGTGTCTTGTGCTGGCAGTTGGTAGTTATGCTTGCAGATTTTGAATGGGAGAAAGGACCGCAGAGACGGGCGGCTACCATCCATGACAGATGTAATGCTAAGGAGAAGCGGCAGAATCAAAGCCGGCCTTGAAGAACGCATGCTTAACAGATTTCATATTTTGTCAAGAAAAAGATTGCAGATGCACTGATAAACAGATGCTGCAGTCTAACAGAACTGTAGCAGAGCAGGGCCTTTCCTTTTGGCTTTGGGCAGCTCTGCTGTGGAATAGTGTCAAGTCACATGCGATATCTTTTGCATACCGTGGACCGTCACGTCATCTGTTTCTGACGATACATGTTGATACAACTGGGATAATCTGGGATCGTGGGAAAAATGGGCCGTGGCAGATACTTTTGCGAAGTACAGGGCGCTATCATCGTGCAGCGTACCAATGGAGACAAGAACCAAATCTAGAGTCTGCATGTTAAGGTCACGGTCATGTTGAGGCGCGTTCGGCCTATGTGGGACCTATGTTAGGCTTGTGTTGGTCCATGTTGGGCTCTTAGGCGCCATGTTGGGGCTATATTCGTGCCATGTTGAGCTTATGTTAAGCCAAGAACGGCGTGCCCCTTTTTTGCCTTTACCCGGCCCAAAAGGAACACGCCGTTCTTGGATCATGTCGGGACCATGTTGGGCGTATATGGAGCCTATGTTGGGTCTCATGTTAGGCTCTTAGACGCCATGTTGGGGCTATATTCGTGCCATGTTGAGCTTATGTTAAGCCAAGAACGGCGTGCCCCTTTTTTGCCTTTACCCGGCCCAAAAGGAACATGCCGTTCTT
>Ga0126342_10008650_pt1 | contig 18248 bp, 12 predicted proteins | sample Cyp1metagenome_FD_92528 | JGI IMG/M metagenome (GOLD analysis project Ga0126342, IMG submission 92528) | Coral microbial communities from Lord Howe Island, Old Settlement Bay, Australia - Cyphastrea 1 metagenome | ecosystem: Host-associated > Invertebrates > Cnidaria > Coral ... | reverse complement strand
GGAACCATATGGAATACCATATGGAACCGTTGAAGCAATATATCCAAGTGGTTAGCAACGTAGCCTTGATGAGCTTGACACGTTTGCTGTGACCACCCTAAAGCCCTATAGCGTCTTGTCATATAGATACCGGAAGCTTGATTGCACGTTACACCAGACCGAGTCGGAGAATCAAAGCGACTGAGGAAGCCCAATTTCCACTGGCAACTGGCAACCCCTCTTGAGTGCAAAGGTTAATATACATGGATACACTCGGATACACCTCAAAGGCCTAGGTCCAATCCACCCCGCATCAATGACCTTCATGGCAATATGATCATTGAAGCCTTGACCTGGCCTCATTTGGGCAGCTTCAAGGGGCCATAGAAATCGACGGTTGGAAGCACTTTGGACTCTGGCCTCTTGTTCAGTCTTCGGCAACTTGGAAAGGAACCCGGACAGTGTTTCACGTAGCATTTCCGCACGTGCGCTTTGTTGACGTGAATTTGCGGTCTCTAAAATTATGACGGCACAATGGGTCTCAAACCGGGTTATTTCAATCTTTGTCGGTTCCTCGCCCTCGCTCTCTTCCTCTTCCTCCTCCTCTTCCTCCTCTTCCTCTTCTTCCTCTTCCTCTTCTTCCTCTTCCTCTTCTTCCTCTTCCTCTTCTTCCTCTTCCTCTTCTTGCATTTTCTGGATGAATCCCCTGTCGGAAAAGCTGATTTCTGCGATGGTGCAATGTTCTTCATGATCATCTGAACATGGAAATGTCCGTTCAAGCTATGCAAAGGGTTAAACAAACCTAGAATGTAGTTCATTTATAATTTAATTGTATATATATATATATAATTATACATATATATATAATTGTATCCTACTATTATCCCCATTGAATCCCCATAGCCCCAAGATATTCCATCAATGAATTGACCTTGACCGCAGCCCATCGTCCCACAGGTTCACGGTTCACGGCACCTGCCAGCCTCCACGAAGAGACTGAATCTCCATGAATCGCACCTGCAATGCAAAGAAAAATGGTAAACAAATGGTGATTAATAGTGATTAATGATGGTTCATGATGGTTAATGATGGTTAATGATGATTAATGATGGTTAATGATGGTTCATGATGGTTAATGATGATTAATGATCGTTAATGATGGTTAATGATGGTTAATGATGATTAATGATGGTTAATGATGATTAATGATGGTTAATGATGGTTAATGATGGTTAATGATGGTTCATGATGGTTCATGATGGTTAATGATGGTTAAAGATGGTTCATGATGGTTCATGATGGTTAATGATGGTTAATGATGGTTAATGATGGTTAATGATAGTTCATGATGGTTAATGATGGTTAATGATGGTTAATGATGATTAATGATGGTTAATGATGGTTAATTAATGTTTATTATCTGGTTGGTGGTTGCGCCCTACCCCTCTGAAAAATGATGGAGTTCGTCAGTTGGGATGATGACATTCCCAATAGATGGAAAGTCATAAAATTCACGTTCCAAACCACCGACCAGCAAACAAATGGTGCGAGTGATGATCTAGATGGCAGATCTACTGGCATTGCTAACCCAGCAATAGGACTGCATCAAAAACTGGGAATTTGTGGGATGCCATGGTCAAAACGTGGGTCAAGTGTCCTTATCCGGGGATAATCATCCATCTATTAATAGCGATTTATACCCCGATTATCAGGATTCCAATTGTGAGATCGATGACCAGACAGAATATTGCATATTTTGAACATGACACATATAGAAATCTGAACATCAATCATTTCATGGATTTGTTTCATGGATGTTTTTTTCAATCTGTTCATGTTTCAAGGTATTTTGTCTTCTGGATTTCCCATGGTGTTTCAACACCATCAAATCTTAGGGGGACTCAGATATACTGGGGATCTGCCATGGCAGTGCCATGGTCAAGAAAAACACGGCAAAAATGGGGTCATAAGGTCATCTATCCCAAAAAATGGGAATCCTTACTATAAAATTATATAAATCCTTATCTGGTTGGTGGTTTTTCGCCCTACCCCTCTGAAAAATGATGGAGTTAAAGTCAGTTGGGATGATGACATTCCCAATAGATGGAAAAATAAAAAATGTTCCAAACCACCAACCAGTTATTGATTGATAACCATCCCCCATAAATTCATCATTTTCCCGACGACAAGCCACACCGTTTTCCAGCAAATATACCTATGGAAATCTATGGGTTTCACGTGGAAATGGAATCATCGATACATATGGTTAGCCTCTGGTAATGACTAACAGTTTGCTATTGGAAATGGCCCAGTCGAAATCGTTGATTTAGCATGATTTAGCCATTAAATAAATGCATGGTGATGTTCCAGTTCGTGATGTTAATATGGTTAACTGTTACCCACTTACAGTGGGGAATTCTGCATCCCCAAGAACGCAGATGCAGCCCACCTTGTCATGTGCAATCTTGGCCTCAAGTCTTTTGACCTGTGAAGATGGAGCCAAACTCCGACAGATCATCATGTGTCCAATTGAAATGGTAAAGTTGAGGAATACCCCCATTGTTTTGGCATAGTGATTGGCGTATAACTGATATATATATATATACATATATATCAGTTGGATTCCAAAAAAACTGATTTAACCATCAAAAAGGTCATTGTAGCATCAAAAATATGGATCTTAGCATCAAAAATAGGGATTTAACACGTGAATAAACAACTGAATTGAATCACTGATAGCGATGTAATAACGGCTCTGGGTCTGTCTAAAAAATGGGGAAAACCCTTGGCTCTGCAGTCATCTGTCCCGTAGAAATGGGAAGATGACGTGGGGAAGCGGTCATTGGTTAGTTGAGGAAGTGTTCATTGCGAGGTTAGATCATCACAGTGTCGATTTCCCGAAAGAAATCGCAAAATCATCAAAAACACTGCGGGTGAGACATTTCTGTGGCTAAATTTTGGGGACTTGTGTAGGTGAATCAGTTGTTTTCGTCACAAATGGACGCAGAGATATACAGGATAGCCCCCCCCAGTTATAAGTTGGTTTATAAACCATTATAACCCCCATTAACTATAGTTATATCATGTATTATCATGTTATATCTACCACAAAACCATAGTTAAGCCACTTATAAGGCAACTTAGCTATCTTGGGGGCCCCATCCTGTATGAATCGTATATCCAGCAAAAATCATCAAAAATTTGCAACTTACCTAAGACATCCAGAGACATGGAAGGGCCCCCTCAGTCATAACCCATTGAAGCCTAGATACTCTCTGGTAATGACTATCATAGCTATTGAAAATGGCAATTTATGGTTGATTTACCCTGTAAAAGGATGATTTTCCATGGCTATGTTGGTTTACCAGAGGGTAAATAATAGATCTACAACTTAGCCGCTAAGTCGCATACTTAAACCACCTTTCCTATCTAGCATGGCCAATCTTTGACACCTCAATTTCTTTTTGACACCTCAATCTCCCGTTTTTCGTAAAATATCAAGTTGTACTAAGATACCCATCCAGTCGATTGACCCAGTAGATTATACCATATTGCTGTTACATCTCCCATTTAACCCCATGATATTTCCATAAAACAGTCATACAGTCGGTGGGGCCCAAAAAAGTTAGCTAAGTTGGTGAACATAACTAGGGGGTCACCACCTCCTGAATTTTATGAAGATATACCATCTGGTTATTTAACATAGCCATGGAAAATCACAATTTTTAATAGGTAAACCATCTATAAATGGGCCATTTTCCATGGCTATGTTAAATAACCAGAGGGTACTTTAAGTAATCATCGTTACGTCCAGTAATCATCATTCGAGAAGTCCAAAATAAAAATTGTAAGTAAACCCCAGTCATTCTGGCTGAATTGCAATCATTTCTTAGCCATTGCTTAGCCATTGCTCTCAGAGTAGCCAAGTCGCAGCCACGGAAAACACCTGGCAGGGGCAGCCGCTTCCACCTTGAGGGCTTCGTTGATACCGGGCGTTGCAGAACATCAGGGCTCCAATGCCAGGGGCCAAGGAGTTGCAGCAGCCGAAAGTTTCAGCTGCAACAAAAGCGGCCATTGATGATTCCCCGCGTAACAAATTCCAGTGACGTCACGCAGAGGTTATCATAATTCATCCCATATATTACAGTAATATATATATATATGCGGTAATCGTTACTCATGGTCTCATTATCCATTAATATCCATTATTCATTCCAGTATGTAATAATATCATGAAACATCCAGTAGACATATGGTAGAGAACCTCAGCCAGAGATCATAATTCTACATTCACTATTCATCCAGTATTATACATATTTCTGGGTAAATTATGATAAGTCACTCACCTGAATCTTGCGGCCATGAATGGGAATGATTCTTCGAAAAAAACAAAAAAAAAAACATGATCCCAGTGAGGGAGAACAGGGAGCTCGGTCGTTCTAATTCACCCAGATATTTATGCATTAATAACTGGTTGGTGGTTTTTCGCCCTACCCCTCTGAAAAAATATGAGTCCGTTAGTTGGGATGTTATTCCATTCCCAATATGATGGGAAAAATCATCTAGATGTTCCGAACCACCAACCAGTTATACATTACCCGGCCTGGTAAACTAACAGTTTGCTATTGAAAATGGCCATAGAAATAGTGGTTTTACCCATTAAAAATGGGTGGATTTTCCACAGCTATGTTAGTTTACCAGAGGGTAATGGATACTGTAAATCTCCATTGTTGCTGGTTAAATCACCATTTTCCTATAGTTTTCCTATAGTTTTCCTATGGTTTTCCTGTTAAGAAGCACTGTAGATAGAAGCCCAGCTATACATAACGACCCATCCCATCGCCCCATCGCCCACCGTTGCGTTGTGCTCTGCTTCAGTGGCCAGCGCCTCGTAGGGGTTGGAATTCACCGATGTTCCGAAAAGTCGTGGTTCGGTGGTTCCACATGTTGTGTTTCTGAGAACTCCATCGAAGTATAGCTATAAGTTATATATAATCACCCATTGAAGCCTAGCTACTCTCTGGTAATGACTAACAGTTTGCGAACTTGAAGTCATGGCCCATAGAAATACTTGATTTCCCTATTAAAGATGGTGATTTTCCATAGCTATGTTAGTTTACCAGATGGTAACCTACTTATAAACCAACATATCTAGAGGGCCCCCACCCCTTACAGCGGTCAGATATGATCAATAAAGAAGGGCTAAAACGCCAAACATAGCAGCAGCAACTTCAAGCCGGAGGTTGATTCAACACCCAGAAATATGGTTCTACCGTTCTACCATCAAACATACCAGCAGGGATTCAAGTTGGAACATGGTCATCATAATGGTTATTGCAACGGGACCATCCTCCAATTTTGAGGGTCTATGGATGGGGCACAATCTAAACCACCAACGATAATAATCACGGATGTGATGGCAAAACCTAACCATCTATTATTGCTAATCAATGGGAAGGAAGTGATCCATCTTTAAAGTCAATACACGCATTTCAGTTTCATTCTATCCCCATGATAAGACTAAAATTATGTATACACCTCTGGTGGTTTCAACTTCCCGGAAAAATACTCGTCAACTAAAATCATCATCCAGGCTAGTAATGTTCAACATTATGTATCAAACCACCAAGCAGTTGCAGCAAAAAATCAAGCCTCTCGAGCAACAAAAAAACGGTGAAAACATGTGAAAACGGTGAGGATTCATCCTGCATAAAGCCCCAAGTCTGGATGAATCCTCCATGAAGTTATCATCTTTTGGGGTGGTAAAAACCACTATCAAACCAACATTTGAATGGATGATTAACACCCAATAAATAAGAAACCCTGAGATAAACCAACGTTTATAGCAACCTCGAAAAAAACAGAAAAGTAAAGTCCTACTAAAATAAAGGTCAGTGACTTGTTTCTGTCCTGTCTTTCACGGGGGCTGCTACAATCTTACAGGGATCGGTTTTTGTTCCACATCTTTTTGAAGAGCCCAATGCTTATATCCTCATATTTCGCAAACGCGTTCTTATTTCTGGTGGTGAAATCACCATGTTTTCTGCTTAAAACACCATTTTACTGGCAAAAATCATCATTTTTCCCAGTAAAATCTCCACTTTTCTGGCAAAATCACTGGCCGTTTTTCGGGGGTGAACTCCGCTCCGAAAAAATGCACCAAGTTCTGCCGATCTGAGTTCCCCAGGCGGCTTCAGACTTTGCCTCCTTCTGGGCCTCCGCGGGTGACATGTTTCTCGGCTACCAGCGATAAACATATACCAAAAGAATGTGGAAAACTTATGGCTTTCCGAAAGCCATCGAATCTAGAAAAAAAAGGATTTTCCAGATCTAGAAGTGATGTTTACCCCAGGGTAGTCATTCAAATGTGTGGTGATGTTTGGTGAATGTTCTTGTTATTCTTGAAGTATTGTTGGTGATGACATGTGAACATCTGATGTTTGCCTGTGTTTTGTATGTACGTCTTTTTGTGTTCGAAGTTTCCTGATTTTTTATGGACATATCATGGAAATATCCTAAACCCTAAACCCTTGATGTGAACCCTACGGCCCTACGGCTTCGAATCAGCCGATTGTCGGTCATCGGTGCCTTCTCACGCTGCCGGTCATCGGAGCTTTGAGAGGCTTCCTTCGCAGCAGCTTCCGCCCTGGCGCCACGGCCGGAGATGTCACATCCTATAGCCTATATATGGTGTTTCATGGTGCCACTATACATATATATATATATATATATATATACGTATATATATATATATATCCTATTAGGGAGTTTTCACATCCTATTAGGGAGAATCATGGTATGCTGATGATGGGGATTAACAAAAACATCTTTTGGGGGATAGGAACCTTGGAATTTTCGTGAAGAATCAATCAATGTCTTTTTTTTGAGTTAACCATTAACAATAGTGATTATGGGATTTCATGGGAAGTAATCATCGATACATAGGATTGGGATTGTGGGCTTTCAACCACCAAAAATTGCCAACAATTGTGGGTTTGGGGGATTAAAATGGGATTGCCTTGCTGGAAGATCCCCCATTTATAGATGGTATATAGATGGTTTTCCATCAAACAATCCATATATTGATTGCCAGAGGATCCAGAGGGTATATGGTTGATTCCTAATTTATATATATATGTATGTATAATATATATATATACATATATGTATATGCGACCCCCATCCAAAATTTGAATTTCAAGCGCAAAATCCACGAAATGTTGGGATTTCGGATTTGCTGACCCACTGAAAATTGCATGCAAATCCCATTGTTCTGTTCATTGTTCATCCCACCAAATCCAGATATTCAAAAAAAAATGGTGATAAGTGATAACTTACTCCTACTCCAGGTATAGCAAAATATACATCATCATTCTCTGGCGAAAAAAATGTCTAAGATCCAAACATCATCATTAAAATCCAGCATAGTTTAACATGCAAAAAGAATCTAATGGCATAATATGTCATACAGTTTTACCCTCTGGTAAACTAACATAACTATGGAAAATCACCATTTTAAATGGGAAAATCCACTATAAATGTGGTATTTTCAATAGCAAACTGTTAAATTACCAGACGGTATATGTTTTTGTTCCCAAGCCTCCACAAATTTTAAATCTTAGATAAATATCCAAGTAGTCTCATAAGCTTCGCATATGGCAGTTTCCTAAAATGGGGATACCCCAAATCATCCCAGTCATTAGACCGTTTTAGTATTGAAACCCATGGTGACTGGGGGATGCACCATTCTAAGAAAACCTCCAAATATGTGCAGCTATGGCCCTTAACAGTTATGGCCATGGGATTACAGTTCCTGCAACTAGTTGGTTATATATCACTTAAATGAGGTTACAAGCCAGGAGCAGTATATATGTATATATATATACACACATCATTATTGTTGCATATCCCATTATATCACCATAAAATCCTATTAAATTCCGTTAAAACACACACACACATAATTGTCCATACTTTCCCGTAGTTTTCCACGGGTTACAGCAAGGATCTTAGGGGAGTAGTAGTATGGCTAGAATTAAAACCATGACAATAACTATAGTCATAACTATACTAATCAACTAGTCATATCCCACTACCATATCAATAGGGGATTCTTTTCTGGGAGCCCCATTCCCATACTACTCCCATACGATCCAACCGGTGCAACCTATGGAAAACTATGGTTTTTGGCATCTAATGGGATTTCATGGTGATATAATGGTGAGTTTGGCATCAAAAACCAAAGCTGTATGCATCTAATATGCCTTTTTTAATGGTGATTCTATCACCTTAATATTCTATTAATCTATTTAATGCTATTTGCAACATATTAATGGTGATTATCATCTAGCAATCTATAATGGGATTGAATGGTGACATATGGTTATTTGTTGGCATGTAATAGGATTTGCAACAATAACCTATGGTTCAAATTTGTTGACATATGGTTACTGCAACAACAACCTATGGTTACTAATAGGATTTGCACGTCTCTAATAGGATTTGTGACATATTAACCATGTAATAACCACATATTAACCATTATTAACAGTATATATTCCAATAACCACATCTTAACCATTAAATTAACAGTATATATTCCAATAAACATTGATTCTGGGGCAATTTGCCATGGTAATAACCACATATTACCATCTGGTAAATAAACATAGACCCTGAAAATCACCCATTTTTAATGGTTTCACTAGTCTTCCAACCCCTGGCAGGGTCTATCTTCCAATAATATTCCAATAATAACCATCATTAACCATCATCAATCACCATTAATCACTATTAACTACCATTAACCATCATTAACCACCATGGTTAGACCAATGATTCGAAGCATCCACGCTTAGACCCGACCCCGCTTCTGGAGGTGTTTCTTCGCTGTCTGCTGCGCGGCCGCGGCACGTTTTTCCTCCTGATGGGAAGGGCGCTCAGCCGTTTTTCCTCATGGGGTCTATATATGTGTAATGTATATACCCTCTGGTAAACTAACATAGCTATTGAACATGGCCATAGAAATAGTGAGTTTTCCCAGTAAAAATGGTGATTTTCAATAGCTATGTTAGTTTACCAGAGGGTATTTACAGATGTTAATCTTGATATCAGACATCTATCTATACATATGTATATATATATATATATATTTATATGTTTGTTTGATTTCTGTATTTAGATTTGTGACTATATCTATATTTATATCTATATGGTCTATATGTATATCAATGCATATGTCTGCAACACTATACACAAAGACCTGTATCTATCATAAACATACCAAACAAATAAAAGTGAACTTATTACCCATTACTCCTGATTTGAAGGTCACTTAACCGATTGTTGCTGAAATGAGCAAACGCTGACTGGGCAATGACCCTATACCAACCGTACCCTCGTCACCAAGCGTTTGGATGCCCCAGATTTCATGGTCAATGTGACTTTCGCTTCTAATCATTGGTTTAATTATTGGAATATATACTGTTAATAATGGTTAATATGTGGTTATTACATGCTTAATGATGGTTAATAATAATCTGGTTGGTGGTTTTTTGCCCTACCCCTCTGAAAAATGATGGAGTTAAAGTCAGTTGGGATGTTATTCCATTCCCAATATGATGGGAAAGTCATACTCCATTCATGTTCCAAACCACCAACCAGATAATCTATAATTATTGGAATAATCTTAGGTTGATAATATTCCAATAATATTCCAATGATATTCCAATAACAGTTCCCATTTCAGTAACCGAGGAGCTCTCGTCTGATCCGTCCCCATCTTTCCCATGAAATCCCATGTCTTTTGGTTGGTGGAGTCCCCGTTTATCCTTTCAAAATCCAACTGAACAATCCCAATATATACATATATATATAATTATATATTATATAAAATATATATAATAATAATAATATATAATAATATATATAAATATAAATATATAAATAAATATATAAATATATAAATATATAAATATAAATAAATATATATATATATATATAATAATATATAATAATATATAATAATATATAATAATATATAATAATATATAAATATATAAATAAATATATAAATATATAAATATATAAATAAATATATAAATATATAAATATATAATAATATATAAATATATAAATATGTAATAATATATAAATATATATAATAATGTTATATATATTATATATATATATTGTACAATATATATATTATATATTCCATTCTTAGTCTCATGGTCTCATGGTTAAACACCAATGTTGTCATGGTATGCAATGGTGAACGCACCATCGGCCTCATCGGCTCGGTGTTTGGCGGCTGTCACCTCTTCCCTCGCCACGGGTTTCCCCGTTCCGGGGACAGGGGAACGCTTCCCCAAGAATCAATGGCCAATAACTAGGGTTTATGGTAAAGGTATCATGATATATCTAGAGTTAGTTGGGGTTATAAACCAGCTTATAACTTACTTCAATGGCCATTCCAGGAACCCAAATTGGAGGTACCTATCATGTGCAAGGCCTATGTAGGAATGTAGGCCTATTTTTTAGGGCTATGTAAGGGGATATACCCCCAATTTCTATGGCCTTATATGGTACTAACGTGCCTCCATTTTAGGATCCTCGAGATCTCCCATTGAGAATGGGGGCCCAAGTTGTCATCCAAGTTATTGAAGAGTGCACACCAAATAAAGATTAGAATGATCAGAACATGTTCGCTGCAAACCCTAGGTTTGACCGCGGCGAATCCCGCATATCATGCATATCCTTTGACCTGCTCAAATCCCTGCGTAGGGTTTGATTTTTACTTTCCAAGATAACAAACCCTAAAACCCTAAACACGAAACCCTAAATGAAAACCCTAAATCCTGAAAACTTAAAGTCAAAATCACTGCGTATAGCCAGTGTTTTCATTCATCCTCTGGTGATAAGTATATCATATTGTTTGGATGTGTTGTTTGAGTGTGGGCAAACCCGGGGTTTGGAGGGAACATGTTTCACCATGTCCTAAAAACTTATTGGAACCATCAAACAAATAGATACAAGTAGATACCCTCTGGTAAACGTTTACATAGCTATGGAAAATCACGTTTTTTTAAATGGGAAAACTCACTGTATTTCTATGGCTATAAATGTCCATTTTCAATAGCAAACTGTTAAAATACCAGAGGCTATCCATTGGGTGCCCCACCAATCCCATGTCCATTTTGATCCCCTTAAATCCCACAGCCCGGCATCGTAGGAATCGGTGCGTGCACCAGTTTGCCTCGCGCAGGCGCCAACCGAACGAAGTGCAAAAAGCCCACGCTGTTGTAATATCATTGGATTGGTTTAAGGAAAAAAAAATCTACGGAATCCCTAGCTTTCATGGGAAAACCATGGAAAAAACCCATGGAAAAACCATGGTTAAGATTTTTCCCTTAAACCAATCCATTGATAATGGGGATATAAACACCAATACATGGGGATATCACCAACAAGAATTGGGATTGGAATTATGTTTTACGCAGCAGCAATGATGATGTTTTGTTGATTTTTGTGTCACCCCATTCACTAGTTCGATACCGTAAACCTTAGTTGTTGGACTTAGATATGTTTACCAACTTCGCTCACGACCTGGGGCACCACCTTGTATGAGAGACGGCTTGCGACCATCCCAAAACATTGAGCATCAGGGGGACCAACAACAAGTAGCCTGGAACCTCGCAAACAAAAGCTTCGGAAATAGGCTTTCCCAGTAGATCTGTGCCATATATGTGCCATGATCATGGTCAAGATTCGAGAGTCGAGTCCAGAGTTGGAGTCTATATCCAGTTCTTTTGGGGGGTTTGTCACCAATCCAAACTGAAGCGATTGGTCTCTTCAGCAGAGCATCCACTTGGAACTGAATAGCTCTCGAACAATATGGAAAAATGCAGAAAAGTAATTTCCTCATGCACCGCTTGGACTGACTTCGCTGGCTTCATCAGTTCGTCCTCGTGTTTCTTCACTGTATCCCCATGTTTGTTGGTTGAGCCACCTGCAGCAATCCCTTCCCCGTAATATCAAAGAAACACCGCTCGAAATCCTGGTTTTAAGTACTGGATCTATTCATTGTGGGGTCCCCCAAATTCGGGGTGTTTTTTATTGGGGAATAGGATTACACAACAGTTCAATTTGGTCACCCCCTGCGTCCAAAACCCTCTGGGAACAGCCACTGTGCACGGGATAGACGGTGGAAGGCTGGCAGACACGAGATGAAGGGGTGTTGGGGATGGGTATTGGTGTGCCAAGCACAAAAAACCTGGTTTCGAATGGGGCCACCAAAACAAAGCCACAAAGACCAGTCAAAATTGTGATTGGTGTAGTTTTTAAGCGACCAAATATCTGGCGTTATCCGATTGATAGATGGAAGGAACCAGTTTAACACCCTGACTATATGGCCTATTGCAAAAGTAATACATCTACTGTATACCTATGGGATCATATTAGGGTTCTCCACTGTGACACCGATTTCCGTTGATTGGTGTGGGAACCGGTACTGTATAGATCATCCACAGCGCCCAATACCGTTGATGGCTTATGTCACAATTGGTCGCCCAACCCCAACCCCTCCACCGATCAGAAACCCAACATTGAACCACAGAATGCATTCCTGGCCATGTTTGGGGTCCAAATGGTATGATTACCAAGTGATTCAAATATCACAAGACCACTGGAGAGAAAGCAGAGACCCGGAAGTCATCTTTCATGTTCAACTTTTTAAATTGAGGCCCCAAATAAAGCCATGCACCAGCCACACTGGTAGTTCAAGGAAGCAATGGAAACCAGCTTCTTTTCTTGAAGGTTACACTGTTGTTACACCCCCCTAAATTCAACATGGAACCCATATTTATCCAAGTGAAATCATCTTTCAGACCCCACGTCTTCATATTTTTCCCGTTTCCAGCCTGGCTTTTTCAGCCATCCTTCCAGCCATCCTTCCAGCCATCCTTCCAGCCATCCTTCCAGCCATCCTTCCACCCTTCCAGCCGCCAGGGCGCCTGGCTTTCCCCGCCCTTGGCATGTTTCGACTGCGCCATGTCTTGCGCCTTTTGTTCATCCGCTCTCGCTTCCATCAGTTCCTTTTGCGCTGCCGGGTGGGCCGGGTGGGCCGGGTGGGCCGGGTGGGGGATCTCCCCAAAAAGCCGCAGACCATGGGGGAAATCCATGGGAGAATCATCCAGCAATGTAGCCTTTCATCCAATCTGTGTGACAGAGTCAGCCCCCTAATATTTACCGCCAGGACTGTCGAGTTCCTCAGAATCACATTAGTGGGTGTACCAAAGTAGGGAATATGTACTATTTATATTTATTTACGGTATATTGTAGGGGATCATGATCGTATGGGGTAATAGTGGGATAATAACGGATAATTAATTGTCCCACTATTATCCCACTAACTATCATCCCCATATTATCCAATTAATCAATCATCCATTATATCTTATGACATACTCTTTACCTTATTTGGGATGTAAAATGACACTCAAATGGCTGCACGGGGATGTTTGCTTCTTGTTGCGGGGCCATGGTTATGAGCCACACCCTGCGATCCAAAATATTGCTAAGAACCAAGCTTTAAATACTATTATTATACTATTATGTTTATTGCTTTGCACACACTTTGGTTAATGAGGATAATATAGGATGATAATCTACTAGGAATACCAAAAAAACTGTACTTGAATATTGATACGTGTTGGTTGAATCCCTATGTTTAATAGTTCACTACCCATCTTTGACAGTTAAATCATCTTAAATCCCCATTTTCGCTGGAAAAATCCACCCATAGACTGTTAGTTATATCAGTTATATCCCACTAATCCCGGATTACTAATCCCATTGATCCCTGAATCCCCGTTGTTCAGACATTGATCCGTGTCCCGTGGTCAAAACATGGCATAAGTAGGTGCTCATCCCAGCCTGGTTGCTGGTGCAATCAATAACCATCTTGAAAAATGATGGAGTTAAAGTCAATGGGTTTCGGATGACATACCATTTATGATGGAAAATAAAAGATCTTTGAAACCACCAACCAGATATATAAATATATATATAGTAGTACTTCTACTATTCACTATTTGGAATATTCTTCCATATATTTTTTTTTTCCCCGCTTGGAGAGTGAGAATTGCCGATGAAAATTGATAGATAACCCCCCAAGACTGGAAGGAAACCCTGCTGAACAAATCTCCCAAAGGCTCCGGATTTCCCAGAAATCCGCCCCTCCGCCCATATTTGTGATGACCAGATGACCTATTAACTGATGAAACCCATCTAAATATGCCATTAGGATGCCTGTAATATTCCATTCATATTCTATGAATATGCCATTGAAACCCATTTTGCGGGACAAGTCTATGTGAAGTTCCTTCAAAAAAAAAAATATTCTGTTGATGCTTACATCCACATTATTAGAGGGTGACTGTGACCATGGTCCCAGCGTATCTCTTATCCAGCGCTTGCAAGCGCGCCTTGCGTGCTACTTCTTCTCGATCTTTTGCGTCCTGCACCTCGCCACAGATCAGTGGTAGATCATACTTCGACTTAGATGACTTAGACCCTGATGTTTTACACTGTTATAAAACATGATAAAACTTTGTATCCCAGGCCCATACACAACTTGTATCCCACAAAAAAAGAATCACGGTTCTGTTTTTTTAATGTTGGTATCCCGAACTTGAGCACTGTTATCTAAACCATTTTGGTATTCGGTGGTGATTTGTTTGGTATCAACAAGTGATTGTGGACACCTGACCGATGTATCTCTCAGGATGATCCCGAGAGGTGCGGTGTCAGGTGGTGCCCCATAGTTAGCTAAGTTGGTGCACATAACTCTAATAATAACTATGGTTTATGGCAGATATAACTATACTTAATGGGGTTTATAAACCAACAAACATCAGGGGGGCACCAAGTATCTACAGTCTCTTTTGGCTTGGTTTGGGAAAAAATACAACTATGTCTTGTCCTCTTGGTCACATAGGAGGTTCCAGTAATGCTCTTTTTGACTGTGCGGTGTATGATACTTCAGGTATTACATGCACCCATGAACACTTACCCTCTGGTAAACTAACATAACTATGGAAAATCACCATTTTCAATGGGAAAATCCACTATAAATGGCCATGTTTAATAGCAAACTGTTAAATTACCAGAGGGTAAATATGTCATCTTTTCACTGTGAGAGCCTGAAGTCGCCTGCCGAACAAACAGTGTCTACCATATCATGACCAATCCTTCCTACCACGGTTGGTACTTCAGCTGAAACTGGCGCGCATAAAAGGCATTGATCACTTGAATACTTGGAGGATCATCCCACTTAGTAAGTGGTCAGTAACCCTACTTAGTAAGTCCCCTAAGTGGGGTTATCACATATATATATATATATATATAAGTGGGCTATAAATATGGTGATTAATCAGTTACTAAGTGGGATGATCTTCCAAGTATGTACCATGACCTGCATTTTTGTTCCCTTTCCTTCAATATTTTCTAGCTAGATGTTAACCATCAATCCACGACAAAAATATGTCCGAAATGTCTTTAGCTGGAACATTTTGAAGGACATACCCTCTGGTAATTTCACATAGCTATTGAAAATGGCCATTTATAGTGGATTTACCCATTGAAAATGGTGATTTTCCATAGCTATGTTAGTTTACCAGAGGGTACAATACAATCCCTTCGTCCTTATTTTTGGGAACCCAACATAAGATTGTACAGACCCAATACTGAACAAGGATTTCATTTGGCAAAATATTTCACATCAGGGAACAGGGATTAAATCACCCATTCAACCATTCACCTGATCTTCGCTGTTTCAAAAATTCTTTCCGGTATGTTGATGAGGGTCTAAAGTAGACCTCGTTTAAAAAATATTCCCCGGGAAAAATCCTCCTACCAAAGATAATAACCAAAAAAACAAAAGAAAAGGGTATAGTAATCCTAATAAGTCCTACTAAAGATACGAACCATAAATTACTGTCCAAAGACATGTTTTTGTTTTTCGGATTTCTGTAACTAAGTCTCCTGCTACAAAAATGATATATATAATAGTAGACCCCAGTATAACCCCAAGATAAACTACTTCATCGTTTTGGACTTACTATACCTTTCAACTCAAGCTCGTCCTCTCCCCAGTACGTTAGGAATCATTAGCATTTGGTTCCACATTCTAGGCCATATGTATCACATTCAATCCCCATGAAATCACATGTTTTTCGTGATAAACTCATGGAATAGTTTCATCTATCCCAATTCGACAACCATTCTGGTGGAGACTATATATAGCCCAAAAACATTGATGAAAAATATGGCATCCAAAACATTGGTTATATATGGAGAAAAAAATCCCCAATGATGCTTGCTGGTTGGTGGTGCAATAACCATCTTGAAAAATATGAGTTCGTCAATGGGAAGGATGACATCCCATATATGAAATGGAAAATAATCCATTCACGTTCCAAACCACTAACCATATATATATATATATACATGTACAGTATGTAGAGTATATCCATGAGTATATCTATAGTATTCCATCAAATATCCCTGAGATATCACATTTTTACTATTGGTATATCATTTTGTATATCCCTAAAAAATCCCATTATTGATATAATTTATCAGTTGTATCCACTGCTCCACTGCGAGCGAAAGCGAGCGAGCTCGGCACCATCTTCTCCACTTTGCCTTGCTCTCCAGGGTCCAATCCACCCCATCCTGGCGTCGAGCGAGGGCTTTCGCTTTGGAGCTTTAGGACCATCCCCATCCCAGCCACTGTTTTTTGAAGGAGGTCCAACTATGAAATATATATATATGTATATATATATATACAGTACATATATATAATATTATATATATAGTGTGTATATATATACAGTGTGTATATATATATATACAGTATGTATATATATATAGATATGTTATATGGTGATTTCAGAAACAACCTCCTTATTTTACAATGAAACATTGGAATCTTAAGGGGATTATCACGAGATTTCACATGGTTTAACCATCAAAATTTGGCTTCAACGTAGTTTAACCATCCTTGAACAAATCCAATACTAAAGCGGTGCTTTGTTTTGGGCCATTGTTTAATATTGGGGTGAGGGGATTACTCAATGTGTATCCATTCTTGCATGATGTTCTTTCCCACATTTTTTTGGGATGTCCCAGCCAATCTATGCATGCTAATCTGAGATACTCATCATGTTCTTTGCCTCGTTCGACGCAAAAAAAACAAAGTGGCTGAAGGCTAAGTGGTACTGAATGAGTTCCTAAACATCCTACCCATCAGTCGGAGTCCCAGTATTTTTAGGCTGGTGAAACATGCCATTTACCCGTGGTCCATGGAGAAATCACGATTTTCACCATGCCAAACGACCCATCCAACCCCCGTGCAGCACGCGCTGAGCCATCGAGCCTGTGGACCAGTCCAAGAGTTGAGTTGGCTGCTCAACTTTCGCCTCGATTCTGGGATGATCATCCCGTTGAGGTTTGAAAACATCCCATTGGTTGAGGCTTGAAAAGATATGGGGATGGAATATTAAAAAACTTTCCATGATAAGAGCCTTCAATCCATCTATCACAGAGTTTTCAGCTTCGCCTTGCCTTGTCAATATGTATGTATATATATATACAGTATACATATATATATATATGGTTGGTGGTATACCTGCCCCTCTGAAAAATATGACTTCGTCACTTGGGGTTATGAAATTTCCAATATGTGGAAAGTCATAATCCATTCATGTTCCAAACCACCACCCAGAATTCTATAAATCTCCATCGTTGCTGGTTAAATCACCATTTTCCTATGGTTTTCCTATGGTTTTCCTAAAAGATGAAAATGAGTCGCAAGCCGTACCCTTGTTGTTCCCCAAAATAGCTGGGATTCATGGATGTTTGTTGATCCCCTAAGGTAAATTGTATCGCGTTGCTCCCTAGCCATATAGTGAACCTTTGAAACCACTAAGTAGATTACTGGGGTATATAATATATATATATATATATATACTTATAATACATATATATATACTTATAATATATATATATACTTATAATATATCTATCTATCTATCTATCTATCTATCTATCTATCTATCTATCTACAGTACATGTAACCTGTATGTAATTGGGGTTGAACATGGTTGTTATCCATCTGGTAACTGGTTAGCAACTGGAGCAGAAATGAGCAGAAAAAACATCTATCACTTGGGCGTTGTTCATACCGTGGAGACAGAGGCTAGTGG
>Ga0126342_10008649_pt1 | contig 18249 bp, 9 predicted proteins | sample Cyp1metagenome_FD_92528 | JGI IMG/M metagenome (GOLD analysis project Ga0126342, IMG submission 92528) | Coral microbial communities from Lord Howe Island, Old Settlement Bay, Australia - Cyphastrea 1 metagenome | ecosystem: Host-associated > Invertebrates > Cnidaria > Coral ... | reverse complement strand
TATATATATATATCATATAAACATATGATAACCATGATAACCGTATGATAACCATAGTTAATAATCAGTTCTAAATACATATATTTATATATATCATATAAACAACTATGATTATCATAGTGAACTATAGGAAGATGCGGCGCGGGGTGTCTTAATGGCTGGATAAAGAAAAGTCACCCTGGTTGTTTCAAAAATAACATGGTCAATTTATGGTGAAACTTCCACTATTTGAAAAAGAGTGAACACGGGGAATATCCTCATCTCCAGCTCGATATTTTATCATTCAAAGTATTACCATCTCTAGCGGCACATGAAAGATCAAGACGCTGCAGAAGATACATCGAGGTGAATGATGCTTCCCATGTTTGGCACACACCGTGTTTTCACCCAAAAAAGAGGCATGTATCAAGAACATGGAAGATTATTACAACAACTTTAGGGCGACTTTGCCATAGGTGATAGGTATTTTAAGTTGATCCGCAAATATCAATTCCCTTTGTTTGCGCCATTTTCTCCATTTTCCATAGATATACCATAGATATACCATAGATACACCATATATACCTATGTTATATCTATGTTATATCTATGGTATATCTATGGTATATCTATGGTATATCTATGGTATATCTATGGTATATCTATGTATCCGCATCTGACTTCACAAATGGTTTCTGCTAGGTGTTTGATGGTTCGAATCGATCATCATTTTTCCATATCTTGGGCTATTGACTGCAGGTAGATTCCGAATGGTCTGACCGGACACACCAGATCATATTGTCGCTTTAATATAACGGATATATTACTGGTTGGTGGCTTGGAACATGTTTTATTTTCCCTAATATATTGGGAATGTCATCATCCCAACTGATATATTGTCATACTTTTCCATAGATTTCCATAGATTTCCCTTTCATATATGGGTGTATGTGAAAATGGGGTATAAATAAGCCCATGTCAGACGGCCATTGTGAAAATGGGAAAGTGGTGATGAACCCATGGGATTTCGGGCTGCCCTATGTTCGTTCAGACCCATGAATATAATATATATATATATATATATAAAATATATATAAAAAATATATATAATATATATAAATAATATTTAATATAATGTATATATATAGTTGGCTAGATCATATATCAATCAAACCTGCGGTATCATATCAATCCGACAGTTAGATTGATCTGTCGGAGTTGCTAACAGATAGATCTATCTATATCTGTTAGCAGTTGTCAAACTGTTAGCTATATCTATCCACATGTTTCATATAGCTACCAGTTAGCACCCTTGCGAGACACCTCTGGACCTATGGACCACTGGACCTAGGCTCAACTTGGAACGGATGAAGAAGTTGGTGGCCAATGGACCGGTGAAACACCCCGGCGCCCGGTGCGCCGGTTGCGTGAAACCAACCTGGTGAATTGATTGCTGGGGATTAGCAGCTACCTGGTTATGATAGGGGATTATGATAAGCCATAGGGAAAGGGTTTTCAACCAGTATTTCATGAGATGGGACGGTTTTTGGGGTATTGAAAAAATGGCTCACGTTAGGACCTTTGATCTGTGGTTCCAACATCTAAGAAATTTGGTAGCCTCGGTATCACAAGCTGGTGCCCCATACTTAGCTAAGCTGGTTTGTAACTCCAATGTCACTATGGTTTTATGGTAGATATATCATATCTATACTATTCCTATGGTTTATAAACCAACAAACATCACTGGGGGGCACCACCTTGTAGATTTATAGCTTTGAATGGTTAAACGAGTTATCCCGCTTGGCTTAGAACCGGGCCGGCACTGCGAAAACCCAAAGCGGGCAGAAGTCGGACGAAGGCCGCCGGGCGAACTTGGCAAGGCCAGCATCCAACTGTCAACTTATAATGTGATATGATACCCATATAATTTACATGATATGTGTATATAGTATATATATACATATATATATATGTTTCTTATATATTTGTATATATATATGATATGATATATGATATGATATATGATATGATATATCTGATGTTGGGTAACCAATGCAACCATGCAGCAACAAACATCACTGGCATACCCACCTCGCAGAAGCCTTGCGGATTGCGTTGACAGAGCAAAGTTTTAGACTCCTAGAATCCCAGCAATCTCCAGATTCTATGTCTTGATTCCCGGAAAACTGGAGATTCTGGAATCTGGAACCTTCGTATACAAACAATCCTAGGAACTGGAGAAGCTGAAGCATCGTATTTTAATCATTTGTCGTGTTGAGCTTCTCACATTCCAGTGATCAGATTCCAACGACTCGTTTGCCCCGAAAGATTTTCACAGCGCCATGGCGAAAGCGAAGAAGGCCAAGGCCAAGGCGAAAGCAGGGCGAGGACGGCTGGGAGGTACCCAGAGGTACCCAATCCGCCTGGGCCATGGTAGACCTGATGGAAATCACCAGCATTGCATTGAAAGTACAATGAACGGAAATAGGATCCGTATATTGTAAATAAACCGATTTTCATGGTTGCTGTTGGAGTGTCATACGGTATATCCCCCATGGTTTGTTCTCCTGAAATGGTTTCATTCGCATTTTGCTGGTAAATGCCTAATCGAATCTAAGTATACATATTCTTTAGAGATCTTCAAAGCATGGGTTAAACCAAGGTATCAACCTTAAATCAAAACTGGTCTAGTAACCCACTCATTTCTGCTGAAGTTTACTAAAGTCATGATGGGCGGTTTGCACCGATGACTACCAATGACTAGTTAGATCGTGTGAATTAATGTTAGTACCCTGTGGTAATTTAATACAGCTACTGAAAGTCATCATTTTTCCAAGACAAATCATGCAAGCAAATGGGACATCTATACCATATCTATGTTCAATTGCCAGATAGTTAGTAAATGAGGGTATATCCCCTATTTATAGATGATATTCCCACCCAAAGTTTCATTTACTTCGACGATTTCCCAGCCAATCAACTATCCCATGATGGGTAATCATGATCCTCATGGTAAAGAGACCATCCTGCCATTATTGTCCCATTATTGGGTAAACGAATATAATAGTTTTATAATATGTATACCAATTATAGTTTTATGTTAATGATTATATAATATTAATCTATAATGATACATATTACCTATAATAAATCATTATCTATAATTATAGATTAATATGTGAACGACTTGATTCATCACTGGACCAATGATGGATCCAACTGATGCCCCAATATTCTCAACCCAAACGAAAAATCCTTAAGTTCTGTGCGTCAGGACAGGTGCAGCCGGATGAAGGTGAAGCAGTGGATGGCGATGAAGCTCCCTGGCAGCGAGAGATGGCCGGCCTGGCCTGGTGGTGTGTCTGGAGAAATTTCAGGGGCTGATTCCGCTGAAAAATGGTGATTTTCATAGGGAACATATAGGGAATATATAGGGAACATATAGGGAACATATAGGGAACATATAGGGAACATATAGGGAACATATATGATCATTTATAGATGATCATTCATATGGGATGATATGGGGAGATAATATGGAATAATGATTAATGATGATGAACTTAAATGGATGTGGGCGGTTTCCCTTAGGGTTTTTTCAGACCAATTTAGCTGGTTGGATTGCTGAGTTGGTTAGTGTCTCGGCCTTGTCTTGGTGCCTTATCACCAGCTTTCTCTTGGCCGCCCCACAGCTGTGGGTCCCAATGTTCCTCCCATTGTCCTCTGGACCAGTCAGTTTCTTCTATATAGATAGATCTAAGCATTCTTCAAAGTATAGAAATCCTATTGCTTCAATTTGTGTAACAAAAATGATAAGTCCCATTATTCAAAATATAAACGTCCAAAATAAATCCATTGGTGATGTCTCCCATGTGGATATGGGTCAAAATCGAAGCCCTGTGGGACCACAGCATTTCGTACTTCTTTAGTATTAATCTAATTATTGAGGTATTCAATATCGTTGACTCATATCCATATTCCCCCCCCATTTATCCAACGGTTTATCATCATTTGTCCAATGGTTTTCATGACCATCAAGCCAAAATATGATGAAGATCTTGCCTTATCATTGGATTAAAAACATTGGAAAGAAGTGATCATTTACACCATTGGATCAATGTGTCAATCGTTGTTTTATAGCTATTGCTTACCCTCTGGTAAACTAACGCTATTGAAAATGACCATTTATAGTGGATTTACCCATTAAAAATGGTGATTTTCCATAGCTATGTTAGTTTACCAGAGGGTATGCTATTGTGATCAATGTTGTTTTGTTTACAATAATCCCTATGGATCCAAACACTGTCTGAGAAGGTACAAATCACCCTCCAAATCATACCCCAGTCCCGCTTCCTAAGAAGATACTTGGATCCATCGGGAATAGCTATTACTTATGCTATTGTGAATATATAAATTGATTAATCCATATGTTTCTCATTTGCTTCACTTATCAATATCAATATATCAATGGGTAATGGATGTAACAATGGGATTCGTTAACAATGTTTCCCAGTTTTATAGCTATTACATACCATTGTGAATCTATAGATCACTGTTTCATGGTATAATATATATATATGCTTCACTTATCCATAAAACCATTGGTGAAAGTGTATAAACAAAACATATAAACCATAAAAACATCAGTTTCTTCATATATATATATATATCACTATAAATCAGTGTTTTTGTTGAACATAAGTCTTACATGGGATTATCATGAGCATAAATACTATAATATATATATATATATATTATCACTATTATTATTATATGCATTATTATATTCATTATTCTTATATTCATTATTATATTCATTATTATATTCATTATTCTATTCATTATTCTATTCATCAAAAGTACATGAATACTATATAAAACCCATTGTTTGTTCAACGTCCCATGGATCTGGCGCCCTTCGCCGTCAGGACTGGCTGGCGATGCAGCGCAGCATGCTGGAGCAGTTCGCGGCGGCCCGCGGAAGCGACGACCAGGCGCCGGGCGGGTGCCGTCCCCTGGGAAATCCCCGAACTTGGCGCCATGTGGAGGTTGAGTTTGCTGGGAAAATCATGGGAAAACCATGGGAAAATCATGGGAAAATCATGGGAAAATGGGAAAATCATGGGAAAATCATGGGAAAATCATGGGAAAAACATGGAACATTCCATCATAAATAAAGCTGGTTGGTGGTTTCAAACATTTTTTTTTTATTTTCCGTAATATATGGGATAATCCTTCCCATTGACGAACTCATATTTTTCAAGATGCTTAAAACCACCAACCAGTAAAGGCTTTTATTTTCTGGTCATCAAGGATAGCAATTGGAAATCCCCAACGATGGGAAGATCCTGGAACATATGCAACAGAAGGAACCATGTCTTGCAATCCACAAATGATAAATGGAGGTTTTAGAACGGGAAGATAATCTATAAGTACGGGATTTTGCAGCCATGTTTGACTACTGGAGGGTCCCTGATTCATTGGTTGGTTCTCAACCAACTGAGGACACACTTTAGGACAAAACACATATACCCACTATATTTGGCATAAAAAAAACGAGACGGCCATTAACCATCCATTCATCAATCCACGTACTATAGAACTAATATCCCCTAATAACCTAATGTGATCTTGGATGTGTGAAAATTGTTTGGGAGTTTCTAGTAGATTTATCATGGTTCTGGGAATGTAGTGGGAAATCACATATTTTTTTTAATGGGTTAGGCAATCTTGCGCGAGTGAAAAACAAACCAATGCACATGGGAAGCAGAAACCCGCAGTTTAATTGGCGATTTCATCAATAAAGAGGATATACAGTAAATAGAACCAATGAAAATACAACCGTACGCGTGATTATTGTGCTTCGTAATCATGTAAGCAATACAGCTATAGGGATAGAACGAGAAAGGACCGGAGCCAACAGAAGGGATCCTGGATTTGACGAGGTGCTTGTAGCGATCATGTTTGTTGGTCTCCTGCTTCCCATTCTCCTTGTTCCCATAGGGGCTAGGTCTAAAGCCAACATCATCGGTTTGCTGTAGATCAACATTCTTACCAGCCAGCGTCAGTAGAAACCCAGCATATTAACATATTTTCACAAAGGACAAATGGGAGGACTATTTTTTTTTCGTGATATTGCAATAGATGGAACATTCAGGGTTCTTGAACCACCAGGTCTCTTTTTCCGGAGCAACCTAGACAAGCGGACTTGTGGGAGAAGGATAAGGACCATTCTGATTGATATCAAACCCTAAGATGATTTGAGACATCCATAGCATGTTCTCACCGATGCTGGGTCTGCTCAAGAGTTCGCAGTAGAATCGAACTCTCAGAAATCTGTCTAACACCCCAATTCTGTATCTTAAGAACACCCGATTGTCTGAGACAGCATGTGTTTGCTGAATGTGTTTGCAGCATCCGAGTTTAAATTGATGAAGCATGATGAAAAATAAATTTATAAAAATAAACCTCTATGACTTACCACTGATTGATTAATGGCATTTATCATCTGTGCCTGGTGTTAAGTCATAGAGGTTTATCTTATCAATGGTTTATCACCTCTTTTTTAAAATCATTGATTGATAAACCATATTGATTCACCACGGTAAATCCTCAGCCCTCAGTAGCCCTGAGGTCAAAATCCTCGCCTCTAAGGCGTTCCCGATCCATCCCCCATTGATGTGCCCATTGAAATGCCCAACAACATCTGATGGTATTAAATAGAGCTATCTCCATAGAAAATCCTATAAATCAATAGTATATATATAATATAATATAATATATAATAATATGTATATTATATGCATATATATATATATATTATATATATTATACATGCAGTATCCTCATACCTGCCAGAACACCCAGAAAACTTCCATCGTCCCATGGCCACCGATGGCCGATCCGCCGGAGCTCACGGTGCAGTGGCTCTCCAGCGGCGCCGTCCTCGGCCGCTTCCGCGCCGCCGAGCTGGACGTTTGCGACGCGGTGAGCGTCGGCGCGGCGACGTGGTGGTTGTGGGGAGCCGGGGAGGTGCTGGGGAAATGGGATGTTTATGGGAACAATAATATATGAAACCAACAAGCCATATCTTAGAATCATATATAATAGTCATATTATAATATATGACAGTGTTTGGATCCATAGAGTTTATTTTTCCATATGAGCTATGGTCAATACTCATGGTTAATAACCATTAAAAACGGGGCTAGTCATCCAATGGTTCATAGGGATTTATTAGAACCATTATAAGGATCCTTATTATGGATGGGATGACCATCAACCATATAGTGAGTATTGAACATGGCTCATATGAAACCAACAAGCCATATGTTAGAATCATATATTATTATAGTCATATTATAATATATGGCTAAATGTTGATTTATAATATTACTATATACTATAATTATAGGACATCACTCTTGGGTATATTAGCAGATGTTAACAGATGTATTTTTGAAGCATAAGGGGCAGCACCGTGTATGGATTGAGCAAAGACAGGGCGGTTAATAGAGTAGAATAACCCATTGTCTCTGATGGTTGAGAAAGTCATATTCCCGAGTTTTGAAGCATGGGAACAAGTTGGGATGTGTTTGGTTCCTCCCTTTTTGGACACACCCGTCTGTAAAGCAACAACGAACATACTTTAATATACTTTAAATATAACTTACTTCAGCACAAGTATATATAACTTTGTATTAACATACTTTAGTACTTTAATTCATCAAGGTGGGAGGCTTCAGAAGGGTTAGATGTCTTCAAAGCAATGGATTCACAGGAATGGCCCCCCCAAGTTCTGTTGGTTTGTTGGTTTATAAAGCCATTTAACTTGGAATAGATCCAGCGGAAATCCCAGTTAGCCACAGTTCGCCTAGTGAAACAAACCACCAGAAACCGAACAAAAAACATATTTTTTGTGTGTCTGAAAATAGGGTATATTCCCAATGATAGCCATTTAAAAACGGGATAATGATCATGAACCATTGGCTTTAGGGGTACATTATTTTCAGACACACCCATATTTTTTGGGGGCCCAAGCAGTCCAGGTGAAGAGACGTTTGGTGCCCTTGGTGCATCAACCCAGATTCAAACTGAAGCTCCTGCGGGGCAGCGACGTCCTGAAGAATGAGGAGGAGCTCACGCTGCCCGAAGCCCTGTTGCCCGGCCGTGGCTGTGCAGCTCTGAACTTCGTGACCTAAAAAAGTGGGACAGGGTTGGGTACATTCTGCTATATACAACTAGTTGGTGGTTTGGAACATTTTTTACTTTCCATAATATATGGGATGTCATCCTTCCCATTGACTTTCATATTTTTCAAGATGGTTAAAACCACCAACCAGTCCTGGTGGGAACATTTGGGACTTGTAACTGCTTTTTTTACGCGAGATCGGAGTGTTGACATGTGAAATCTCAAACCAGCCAGCAGCTGGCTGACTTCCGATTTCAAAGTCTGGACCAATATCGTTTGGTTTGAGCAACCGGCTGTGCTACAAAGCTTTCACCAGCCCCATACCAGACCGCAGCCAAATACATCGAACAAGACTATTCTTCTGAGGTTGCATGTAACAAAACTCGGCAAGCCAAGCAGTCATATTAGGCGATTAGACCTACATAACTATGTTTTATGTATTTTTGTTCAAGATGTCCTCAACTTTTCTACACAACGTCACCAGACATAGGTCTCTTGAACTTTGGCGAATGAACATACATTTGCCAGCTATTTTGGTGTGAACTACCAGGTATCGATTTTGTTTCCTCATAGCCATATAACAAATGAGTACCAGCACCATAGTTTCAGGGCATTTTCGGGATGGGCTTCAGCGACATTAGACGATCTCAGACAGCTAAGGCAGTTGGTGGTGCTTTCTCGGTACCAACAGATGACCCGGGAGCAGATGATTTATGTGTCCCTTGACTTGGCCTGGGCGCTGGCCTGGTGTTCTTTAAAACCTCCATTTTTAAAAACGATGCCCAGGAGGTTGGTGTTATGAACTGAAGAAAATCCAGAACTTCATATTTGAATATACCCTCTGGTTATGACTAACATAGCCATGGTATAGATGGCCCATAGAAATAGATGGTTTACCTTTTAAACCTTGTGATTTTCAATGGCGAACTGTTAAATAACCAGAGGGTATTTGAATCAGCAATGATGAAAGAAACCTTCAGCTGCAACAACGATTGGGGATCCTCGGCCCCAGTTTCCTCCCCTTCTAGAACCAAGGCCAAGTGTCTGGTTCAGATGCTGTTTTTGGAGGTGTTTGGCTGGTATTTTCATGTATTTTCCACATGTTTGGCCTGGTTGCATACGCATATTTGTTTGAACATTCAGCCTTTGAATCGGTGAACATCCTTTCAGCCAAGAATCGTTGGTCAACATCCCTGGTTTGTTTTCATGCATGTGTTTCTTCAAGGGTGAGTTGGGTTTTTGCATCCATGAATTTAATACTGTTGTTCTCTAAGAGTCATTATATAACAGTTCAAGATCACCCGTTTTTTACTGGCACCATAGCAAGAAGGGCCCCGCTAGATAAGTTAGTTGGTTTATCTATAGGCCAACTAGGATTTACTAGAAATTAGACAGTAATTATTACTACTAATCATCATTTGCATGATAACTTTACCACCTTACATTTCGTATCAGCAAGACAACACTTTCAATCCTTAGTTCTCGTTCTCCTGGTCAATTGTGTTATCACTAGAGTTATCACTAGACCATACTCCTTCTATAAAGATAATTGGATAACCTATAACAACATAAAGATTACTTACAAGATAAAGAATACTATGGTCGTCCTTCTATAAAGATTACTTACAACATCTTCTAACCTCATTTCAGTGGACGAAATTTCCACCGCATCATCCCATCCCCCAGGTTGGACGTGGCCCGCCGCGATGTCGCGGCTGAGATGGAGCAGTTCTTGCAGCTGCCCATGGATCCAGATGTGAGCCCCTCATGGCTCAAGGGGCCGTAAAATCGTCCAAAAATGGGGATGGTTCATAGGCTATGGCAGATTTAACTTAGATTCTTAATGTTTTTGTTGTACTATGGTCATAGTTTGTGGGTGCAGATTTCTTTGTTTTTGTTTTTGTTTTTTTACTATGAATATGGTGTTTTTTTGGGGGGAAGGTAGTGATTTGTTTGACCCATACCAACAATCATGGACTCGCTCCATTCCTGGCCAGTTTTTAGACAACAAGGATGAGATGTGATGATCAAACATCAATTTTCATGGTAATCATCCATTTTTATTGCATTCCATTTTCAAGGGGGTGTAAACCAACCATTGTTGGATAGAGCAGGGTTATCAGTGGAATATAACCAGATTCAAGCAATAGTATAAAGGGTTTTGCGGTTAATGATGAGGTTGTTTTAATTAGGAATATAATGTTGTTGTGGGGGGATACACTACATGTTTTGTTGGGGATCAATGGGTATAGACATGGATTAGTATAGAATATGACGGGTAAATAATGGAGATATTGCTGATATTGCCAACAACACATATTAGATGTCACCCCAATTTATGGCTATCTTACAGCAGGAGACGTTGATGATCAACGAATATCAACAGTTCTTATCGAAATGAATTTCTTATAATTTAGGAAACCTAACAATAAACCTATCATTTAGAGATGGTTATTTGTAGTACCCCTGAAAATTGTGATTTTTGGGGATGGCTGATTTACATGGATTTACCACTTTATGGACGTCTTGATATACTATTTTTTTCTATTAGAATGCACTGATGCATCGATCAAAAATACTGGTGTACTAGTATGAGTATCAGTATCACCATGTATTGTCATGAGGGAACACAAGAGTGTATATAATACAATACTTTTTCATAGAATTCAGATTTCCAAATGTACTTCGCGCCACAACGGCGTGCACTTTTTGAACATCGCAACTTCCAAAAGTGCTCCAAGAATGGTGTGTTTTGCGCATGTTGACTTCGAAATGTGCTTCGTGCCACAGCGGCGTGCTGCACTTTTTGAACATCTCAACTGCCCTCGGAGCTGAGGTGTTTTTAGCATTTTGACATCAAAATGTGCTTCGCGCCACAGCAGCGTGCAATTTTTGATCTCTCCTGTGACCAGATGGCTCCGTACCCGCCGCTTTAGCAAGCCTACTTTTCGGCCCTCCGGAGCCACAAAACATTGCAAGGTTTCGCGGCTTTCCTATCTTTTCGCACACCTTGATCTTCTGTCTACTGAGTCTTTCTCTTCTCTGACTGTTCGCACCTCTGCTGCTTCATCTGTCCATCGGAAGTTTGACTTCTAAACTTCCTTTGATGATGGTGCTAGCTCTAATGAAGTGATGGTTACTGACATTGGGTGAATCCCGTAGCAGTATTATATAAGCCCATGGACTATAGCTAGTTTAGAAGTTATATCCTTATTGTGGTGAATTGGGTAACAAATGATGTAAAATCATGTGTTAGCACATTTTATATGGTTACAAAGTCACCCTAATTCACAATATCAATTAACATCTCTTATGGCGAATTGTTTACCACATGATGATGTCTTCTGAGGTGCTGATGGTGACACAGCTCTGCATTGCGCAGCGGCTTCAGGTAGCGCGCCTTGGAAAAGTGTTGGTCATGCTGGTCGTTCTCGGCAGAGCTGGTGAATGGTGAACTCAAGAAAACTTACAGATACTGTATGTGGAAATCGATCAACTGTATATGCTACTACTGTACCAATTATATAGTTACACACATGTAAATATGTATATATATATATATATGTGTGTGTGTGCGTAGATACACCATCTGGCAACCGAACCTAGCTATAGACAATCAATATTTTTATAACAGGTAAATCAAGTGTACGGGCACCATCTTCCATAGCCATGTTGAATTTTCCAGAGGGTACATTGTTACAAAAGTCAATGGTTGAACAGTGCAGCCAGATCTGCTTGTTTGTATTTGAGTGATGTCACAGAAACTGGATTTCGCCAACGACATGGAATCGACATTGTGGATTTCGCCACACAGGGATTGAAACGCAATGAAATGGGCCAAAACACGGGACAATTCACTTCCACCGGTTGATAAAACATTGAAACGCAATGAAATGGCCATAAAGTGTGTGCCTTCCCTATTCTCACACATACCCCAAATTTGGCCCAATTTTGAATGATGTAGCTATTGAACATTGCTATTGTCCATGGTTTGATCAAAACGGAATTGAAATAGGACGAGTGACGTGGGTGATACATCAAAATGTTTGGTGACAAGAAAATCGTCGTTTCCAGAACAACAATGTAACTTGGCAGAGGCCTACAATAATAACTAATAACCGTCTAACCAACCATTTACATTACATTTGCCAACGAAACAACTCAAGTATATGCCCTGAGGTCTTAATGTTCGCGTGCTACCTATTCATCAACCATGTTCTGTCCGTTTTCTCACCATTTACCAACCACATTCTCAACATGTATCAACCATTGTCCAACCATTTACGAAACATTTGCAAAGTATTTTCCAACCATGTCCTAGCCATTTAACCATTTACTAGTTACTGGCCGTTTACTAAGCATTTACCATTTATTTTCCCACCATCCATTGGAAGGTCGACCCTCCGAGGTCGGATGTTGCCGCTTATTGTTGGAAGCACGTGCCAACTTGGAACTTCCTTCGGCAAGGTACAATGATCACCGGCCGTTGCAGGCGGGATAAAAATTGAAACAATGAACCAGTGGTACAATGCTGGGAGGATTCGAAACCACTTAGTGGGATAAAACTAACTATATGGGATTATAATACAAGGAATAACATGGAATGAGGGTCTGGGTTTAAGGCCCTTAAGAGGGTTTCAACTGGGATGAAATAATTCTTGCAACTACGGTTATACATCATTATATGCCAGTTTTAAGTGTTAAAATCCACAACCGTACAATGTTTGGAGGATCATTCCACGAATCGTAACTGGTTACTATAACCCTGGTGAGTAAGTCCCAGATCCGTGGGTTATTGACATATGGAGGTTTCCTGAAATGGGGGTACCCTTAAACCATCCATTTTCATAGGTTTTTCCATTCTAAACCATCCAATAAATGGGTACCCCCATTTATTGAACCCCCCACATAAGTGTCTGCTAACTAGGCTTATTAATCATTTATTAAGTGGAGTGATCCTCCAATGCCACGTGGAGATGAGAATCGACGGGGGATAATTTTAGGTGGTAACATGGGATCTGATGTGGATAATGGGGGCATGATGGTTACCCTCTGGTAATTTAACGTAGCTATTGAAAATGGCCATTAATAGTGGATTTTCCCATTAAAAATGGTGATTTTCAATAGCTATGTTAGTTTACCAGAGGGTATTTATATCTATATTGTTAAATTATGTTAAACTAATACCCATTTATAATGGGAAAAACATGCATAGGTTATATACCATCAACAAGTTGGAATGAATCCACAAATTGGAAAACAGACGAGAATATGGTGGTACATTGGAAGATCATGTGAATTTTATGGGGATAATCTGACTGAATTCGAATGATCGAACCCCTTGCCGACTTCTTTCAGGCTGCTGAACGATCCAAATAGATGTGTCTGCAACCGGGGGTCGGAGGTTGCCGTATATAATGTATATACTCCCAATTTATGGCCTTTATTGGCTGTTTTAATCGGGAATCGGGCTGATGAAACATTTCATTTGGGGCATTCTATGGTTATACCATGTTATACCTTTTTTTTTTAGCAACCGTACATATTGGAAATCAGGCTGCCAAGTGTTTTTTCTCCCTTCTGAATTTTCAGAAGGGCTTGTTTTCTTCTCTTGAACCATGATGACTTCCTCTCCAATCATCACCGAATTGATGGCCTTGGATCATCTTGCAGTTGCGGTTTTTCAAAGCAAACTCAAAGACTTCAGGTGTGTGTTCTCATGTTTTTTTCCCATACATCTTGACTAATCTCTGGCAATCAAACGCGGCAACTGAAAATCCGCTATTTATATAGATGATTTTCCTATTGAAGCCTCCATTTACAGTGGATTTCCCATGGCTTTGATTACCGCAAGTACGAACCACGCCAGGGTTTTCGCTGCATTTTGATCACCGGCCCAATACTGCCGGTGATGCCAAAAGCGATTCATGAACGCAAAGCTGGTGCATATATAACTCCAAGAATTTCGGCTTCATGACAGATATATCCACACTATTCCATACTATTCTATATACTATTTTTCCATACTATTCTATGAAAGATGGGGCTTACTATGTCAACTGGTCATTGTAAAAACGCGACTTCTGGCAGTGACGACGAGAGGTGGCCTGCCAAGCCGGTGAGTTGGAAATCGTTCAGCTCCTCCTTGCTGCCAGGGCGGATCAACACCAGGCGGCTGGGCGTTTTTTCGCCCCGGGAGGGGATTGATGATGGATTTATGTGGATTTTGGGGAATTTTAGAGTGGGATCCATGATGACTGGTTGGTGGTTTCAAACATTTTTTATTTTCCAGAATATATGGGACAATCATCCCAACTGACTTTCATATTTTTCAGAGGGGTTGAAACCACCAACCAGATGATTTATGTGGATTTTTCGAAACATGCCACTGAAATCGAACTGGGGTGATGAATGCAGGGAAAATCCGACCGGAAACGAGGTTCTGGGCCGGAGATAGGGATTTGCGCTTTCAAGTTTCCCACCCATGAAGCAATTTTGGGAAGTAACCACTCATAGCTAATTAAGGGAAATGTAATCATCTTTTTTTGGGCTAGTGAATCATTTCTGATTTAGCCAAATCAACCAATGCAGGGATTGAATTGATGTAATTAGCATTCATTGAGGGGGTCATATGCTGGCATGATATGCATTTCGCACGTGTTTTCATGTTCTTTAATGGTTAAGCATTTTGGTTGTTTTTTAAACGACATGCTAGATCTTGTATCATATTTGCTTTTTAAACAACGTTGTTGGGTTTTGGGAGGTAACCCAAACCACATGAAACTTTGAGTTTTAGGTGATATGCCAGCTTGTGGCCTGTTATATGTGAATCAACATCTCCGCATATCACAATTCATATCACCATTGACAGGCTCCACCGGCCTTGCATCTGGCATCCTACCATGGAGCTGCTGCCACTTGGCAAAAAGCTGAGGTTTTGGAAGCTTTGACCATTGGAAACGGGTGATTTTTGACGAAGAAAAAAATAAAAAATGGTGGTTTCACGGTGACTTAACCATGGTAACCATGGTGGTTTTACTATGGGATTTAGCCTCTGGTTATGACTAACAGTTAGCCATGGTTTTTCGATGGCCCTTAGAAATAGATGGTTTACCGTTTTTATAGCATGGTGGATCTTTCCATAGCTATGTTAGTCATAACCAGATGGTCACCATGGAATCCAGAGCTGATGTGTGAAAAAAAAACGTAGCGAAGTCATCCAGGCGTTGCGGCGTCGCCTTGGTGATTTTCTTTGGGTAGGTTGATATAGGGCCAGGATGGCCAGTATACAACATAGGGCCAACGGGTTTACAAAGCGCCAAGCACAACTGGGGGGGCTTCACCTTAAGTAACATCATGGTTGGCCTGTTTCCAAACCAGTCATCGGTGATTTTATTGTTTTGAAATGGGCTATAGCGGCTATAAATTCTTCTTAACATCAGAATGGGTTCCAATTGATTGGCATGTTTAGTAGAAACGCATCAATTAACTAGCATCTGGAATTAGGATAATGACGGGTTGAACCTCACTGATTGGTGGTTCAAAGGGGGCTGACTCAACCACATATGGAGAATGAACAATCAGAAATAGTGGTAAAGCAAGTTGGGAACGGATCGTTGAGTACAACTCAATCTCATTGGTGGTTTCAAAGATGTTTTTAAATCTTAGTTTCACAATATGTTGGATGATGACCCGCATATGATTTTATGGTGGACTTTCCATTGTCATTACCGGAAGGTATAGCAACATTATAACACAAAAGACAAACTCAATGGATTGGTTTAAGGGAACATTTACAGGAAAGCCCCGTATATTTAATCCGCAAATCGATGGTTTCCGGTGAAGATTTTCCCCAACAAACCAATCCATTGACAAACCTTACAGGTTTGTGAATGAACATCTGACCTGGAGGGTGGAAGAAGCACTGCCCGAAGTCCTAAATTTTGCTGGGTAACATGCCCATTTTCCTGCTCCAAATGCTAGATGTTTGCCGGTTTGCATGAATTTGTCCACATTGTTTTTCTGAACCATCCGGTCAACATGAAGATTTTTCCAAGATCTTTAATCAAATTATATACGATGTTTGCCTTATTTTTTCCATACTACGGAGGGAAGAAATCCTGCACCAGTTGGTAGATGGTTTATACCACTCGAATTCCATTATTTATACACAATGTTTCACAGTCACCAATAGTTACAAACTGGTGCAGGATGGCTTGTCCATCCGCAGCAAAAATCACTGGTTCAATCGCCAGATTGATTATAGTTGGTTATATATATATACAGTACATATTAATTCCCCATTATTCTTCATATTTCATTTGTAGGTCATATAAGTTATACATATTTATAATACACTATTAATTCCCCATTATTATTCTTGTTTCATGTTTTTTCCCATATCTTGGCCAAGTTTTGCGAGGTAACCCTAAGCTTTCTTGACGCCGGACGCCTTGCGCATAGGACATGGTCCGTCTGCTTCTGGCGCAGCGTGGCAGGGCAGATGAGCTGGACCGGGAGCAGGATGCCACACCATTGCGCCTCGGCGCTGGTGTATTTGTAAAGAAAAGTGTCATAAACCACCTTGTATGAATTGATGGTTTATAGCACCAATAAATATATGGTTCCATGATGTATAAATAAAGCCCATAAACATGGAATGATAGCCCCATTTCAAACCATTTATAACCATTTATCCAAAGTGGTGCCCCATAGTTAGCTAAGTTGGTGAACATAACTCCAATAACTATGGTTTATGGTAGATATATCTATACTTACTATGGTTTATAAACCAACTTATAACTGGGGGGTACCACCTTGTATGAATTGATGGTTTATAGCACCAATAAAAATTGTTCCATGATGTATATATAAATATGGTAAATATTACTGGCTTATTCCATGATATATAACTTATTTTTCATCCAGCCATATGGATGGGCTAGTTTCGCTAATTATAAATGCTATTAGCTCATAGTTTTAAATGTTTTTAAGCATATGGCTATGAATGGCTCCTTAGTTATATGGCTATGAGTCAAAACCCTGGCAGGCAGATGGTGCCCTAAGTCATAGCTGGTTGATGGTGATTCTCCCAGTCATAGCTGGTAATTTCACAGGTTTTTGACCCATCATCTATGGATTGATGGTTTGTAGCACCAATAAAAATGCTCGAATTGGGGTCGATCCTATTGCTTTACCAGCAACTATTGGCTTATAATGATGTATATATAAATATATAACTGGCCAATTCTATGATATATATATATAACGTATATAACCAACCAGTTGCAGGAGTTATGCCATTCCAGTTATAACTGGCTCTAGGGCCAAACAACTGTGGGATTTCAGATGTTTTGCTGCTTGTTTTAAGCAGCAAAGATGTTGAATTTCACATGATTCATCTGATTATACCCTCTGGTTATTTAACGTAGCCATGGTATAGATGGCCCATAGAAATAGATGGTTTACCTATTAAAAATGGTGATTTGCCATGGCTATGTTAGTCATAACCAGAGGGTAACTTGCAACAAAGTGGCTATCACAACATGATTTGACTAACCATCGCGAAACATGATGTTTTCATCAACGAGACATGGGCTTTTGAAAAACCCATGCCACGGGCTACAAAACCAACCAGCGCGGTTGTTTGTAATGGGGATATCATCAAGAATATGATATATATATATAGAGAGAGAGATATATGTGGTTGTCTAGAAAATGGGGCATTTCCCCATCAAATTGGGGGTTCACCTTCGCCAATAAAGGGCACGGGGGTCGCGTTTGCCCCTGAACCATGTTGGGTCGCACTTGCCCCTGAATGAAGTGCGATGAAGTGGGTTCAGGGGCGAATGTGACCCTCGTTCAGGGGCGAATGTGACCCCTGCTTTTGCGTGGCAGGTGCAATAGTTTCAGAGCCTCAAAAGGATTTTTTCCACCCTAGAGAGTCATATTCACGCGCTATGCGACGTTCCAGCAGCCATTTCAATCAACTTCCAGGACACTATGGATGCTATGGTGTACCATTGCTACGTTGTAACATCCATTTCGAGCAACTTCGAAGATGCTTTGGATGCTACGTT
>Ga0126342_10008648_pt1 | contig 18250 bp, 16 predicted proteins | sample Cyp1metagenome_FD_92528 | JGI IMG/M metagenome (GOLD analysis project Ga0126342, IMG submission 92528) | Coral microbial communities from Lord Howe Island, Old Settlement Bay, Australia - Cyphastrea 1 metagenome | ecosystem: Host-associated > Invertebrates > Cnidaria > Coral ... | reverse complement strand
CAACCACCTTTCAATCCATCAGTGGGTTCGCTCTGCCATTTTTGCGTCACACCAACTCACCTCTCCTATAGGTTTTCCATTTTTGAAACTTCCGCCACCGCCTTGTGCGGTACTACTGGTATAGATAAAGGAAAATCCAAGATGTCTAGATCATGTTCAAGGAAACACCAATGGAATTGCAGTGTTTTGTATGCTTATTGGAAGGTATTCAACAGAAGTCATCCCCTTTCCGCCTGTTTTTCAACCCTAAACCCTTTGGTTCATCTTGATTCATGGTTCCAAAAATCTCGAAATTCCCAGCATCCACCATGGTTTCTGTGTCAATGTGTCCTTTCTTTGTTTCCAACGGCACAACGGTTTCCAACGGCACCTGACTTGGGAGCTTGGCAAAGACGGCCCAGACCATCTCATCAAAGTCGCCTCGGTGAAAAAAGCGGCCAATCGCTATATCCATCGCTGGTTTTTCATTCGATAGCACTTTGTTTTTAGCTGAAAAATAATAAATTACTAATTAACAAAAACATACAAAAATTATATTCCCAGAGGTACATAGAAACCAAACTGATCCTTAAAATTACATGATGAATCAAAAGTCCCAACCAATGGTTGATCCCATTGCTGAGGAGTGCGCTGGCTTGACCAGTGACTTCATCGCCGGAATGTGAAACTGCTCCATTCAGGGCTATTAGATTGTTGTAGTAGACCGCATCGACCTTGGCCCGCTGGCGGCCGCGAACAGATCCATATTGCCAGGCTGTGAAACTGGAAGATTTACAGCGAAAGCAGCGGCTGCGGAGTTTTCGTTGACTGATGAAGTTGAAATCATCCGTGGTAAACTTTTAAACGGTTTCTGTTTTCAGCTGTTTTCAGTTCGAATCTGAGCGTCGATGTAGCCTCGCTTGTCAATGATGATGGCTTGCAAATCCAAATCCACGGGCTTGGCAAAATCCACGGGATCCCAGGTAATGGCGACTCCATAGCGCCTCCCTGTCATCGCAATGGGCTTACCCTTGAAGCCAGAATCCTGCAAAATTCTAGGGACTTCTCGTTGAAAATGGCAATTTACATCAATTTACCCCAGCTCAAATTTAGAATCATCATTGTTCCTCTCAAAAATGTCCATTTTGGAGGGGCACGCATCATTTTCAGACACCCAAATGGATGCAAAAGGCAGCTGCAACTTGAAATGCATCAGGGTGTCCTGCAAAAACTCCAGCTTGTCTCCCTTGTTGGTAGAGGGTGTGGACTTTTTCACCTGAAACAGGTGAGCTCAAGACACTGAACCTGCCAAATTGATCACCGAAGAAAAATGAATCGCCAAAATCTGATCCCATCCATGATCTGCGCCAGGTGCTGAGGTCGGCGCTTTTTTCCTGAGAGCAGCTCTCACTTTTGGGGCAAAACAAAAAAAGACTGGGCCTAATGATCTCACTGCTGAAGCCTTCGAACGTCCATTCATTGCACTATTTTTAGGATAAACGCTGTCAGTTTCTCAGTCTCAAAAGACTCACTGCAGTAGAATCTACGGTAGTTCGAAAGAGTTTTAAATGTTGAAGCAATGGCCCATGAAGAATTCTCTCCTGTTCTTTCCTGTGCTCCGGAGCTTCAAGGACTCATGCCGTGCTGCTACCACTGTGGCTGACGTGATTACTGGACTGAGCATGGACATTCGTCCACAACTCGGAGGTTTGCGAACTATACTTCCTCTCATATTTATCCTCAATATGTTGGGTTCTGTAGTACATTCCCCTATCATCATCAGCCAATGGGGGTCTTGAACATGGCTCATTTAACTTCAACCAAGCGTCTTCTCATTGTTGCTGCTAGCTGCACCACTGATATTGCTGAGGGTTTCAGAAGCTACACCTTCTTCGCCAGATGGGGCCACATCTGATGCAGTCCTTGCGTTGTGTTGCTAAAGTTGCAGCAAAAAAAATGGTTGACATGCATGTGCAATGAACATAGATAAATCGATGTCCTTGATGAAATGGACGGAAATTGAATGATTTATTTTTGATTGCGAAATCGCAGAAAACCTGTTTTCTGCCATCCGGTTTGTTATGGAACAGTGCTTCGAATCTCTCCTGGAGGCTGAAGAGGGTTGCTTCTTCAATTTCGGCGCCATCGCTCCGATGTCGTACCGTTGCTTGCCGTTGCTGCTTGGGAATAGTTTTGGAGGCTGGAAAGCTTGGATGATGTGTTTGGGCTGTTTGGGTACCTTGGGTTTTTGTCAACTGCAAGAGACAACCCAGATCTGTTGAGATGGCTGCCATGGTCTCATGAACCAGCGAAGTTCCACCCCGCCGCCGGGATTGGGCCAAAACAGCTCAAGCGCAAAAGCTGTGAATTTTGTCCGCAAATTTTGTCTGTCAATTGGAATGAACATTCTGGTTCGTGCCATCCGTTGCTCTCATCCTGCTTTAAAAAAAATAAAAAGAACATGTTTACTGCATCAATGGAATGGTAAAATGGCAAATCTACAGGAAAAGATGGCATTTACCCTCCAATTGATTGGGAAAATTCTTTGTTTGCCTGTAGATTTTCCCATTGCTGACATCGCCAACCCCACGGCCCAAGACTCACACCGAGGGCTACGACCCAAAGGTCGTGTGGATGCTCCTGTGCCAGCATTGCAGCCAGGACAACCTCTCGCTTCCATCGGGTCAACCCGCACAGTCGACGCCAATGGCAAAAGGACATGTGCGATTGGTCAAAACAGGATATATGGTTTCTTGATGTTTCTGGCCATCCATCCCATATTGGGAATCCTTATAAGGGTATATAGATCCCGGTGGAAATGGATTGATTCTTCCCATCCACCAATGTTGGTTTTTCCTCCAAGTTTGACACGGAGCTTGCGGAGTCGAAATTCCACGGTCAACCAACCCCAGGCACAGGCGGCGGGCATCGGTGACCACTGCAAAAGTGACAGGGAACTGTATTGACAAAATGCAACACTACAAAGGTGGTCACTGCATCACACAGAGAGCCCTTAGGCTGTCAAGAAGGCACTACAGACTTCCCATCGTTGGCAGATGCCGAGCAAGGTCAATACGGGTGATTGACACTGCAAATTTCATTGAAAATATCACAGAAGGCGGCTACCAACAGGGGCGGTTAGCACACCATACAAGTATCAAAACAAATTGCATATCAAGGCCAGAAAAAATCATTCAGATTACCGGCCCAGTTTCTGACTGTTCCACTGGCTCAGGCTTCATTGACACATACCCATTGTCGTCATCAATATCTCTCGTCTCTTGTCTGGTGACGCCACAACACCTGATTCTGCACTCGTGCTGTCGCAAGGACGAAAGTAGACTTTGCTTATGCCATGGCAGACAGCGAGCTCCCGCTGGTCAACCGTCACCCTTGCCAACCAGTAATCCACGAGGTCATGTGTAATCGCCAAGGCGTAAAGAGATTTATCAAATCTCCTCATAGTCACACTGCGAAATGACTCCATCATGCATCAATCTGACATACATCAAGACAAGCTAAACATTCACGGCAATAGCCTCCTTTTTGAACACCTCCACAGTATGTAGGACGTCGCAGGGACAAATTAATCCGCCTTTCGCAGTTAAATTCCAAAGCAAAATCCCAACAAAACATAGCAGGTGTCTCAAGGTATGGCATGGCTCAGTCGGATGTGGAACAGCTACACATTCCAGCTTCATCACGTGGAGGTCTGAGCCCAGAAGCTTGAGCCAAAATGGCTACCTCCAAGTTTTGACCACGGCACACATGCCCTCTGGCAATGAAACATAGCTAGCTGGTGAATTCCCTAATTATATACAAATGATTGTAAATTGGCATGAAAGACATTTAAACCATTGAGCTACAGTAAATGGATTGTCCAAGCTACCGGGCTGATTACCAGAGGGTACATTGAAACACTTGTTGGTACGAAGTCTCAGGTTGGCAGTGAACACATTGAATTTCATTGAATTTGAAGTTCTTGGGTCTATCCAATAGTTGCTACACTCTGTGAATGTCTTGCGAACTGGAAAATCAGCAGCACGGCCTGACCACGAGCACTCAGAGCATGCCGCCCACAAAGCTGGAAATATCGTTCCAGTGCTAAGCGAGCACAGCGGTCTGCAAAGTCATCGCCCTCAGCTCGGATGTGCTCAGCTGTTCAATGTGGAACCACTGGTCATTGGTCGCGTGATCCTATACCGTCCACCTGAGAAGCATTTTGAAAGCCCCAAGATCAGGATGATCAAGGTACGAGGCCAATGCTTATTGGATGTTGCTTTTAAAACCCAAGTAACCACATGGGTGTGTCAAAATAACTACAGTATGATAGGTGTTCCTCTTGACACACGAATGTATTGGTGCTACATCCCTCATTTTGGGGGGACCCTCCCAACTAAATCATGTTTTGGTGACACAAAGAAAAATATCCCAGTGAAATGGTTGGTTTTTGTTAACCTCATTGTACTCATATCCGTACGTTTGGGTTAGAATAATGTATTTGTAATTATGTGTGTATATATATATATATATATACATACATACATACATACCTACCTACCTACCTACCTACCTACATACATACATACATACATACATACACGCTTTTATATGTATATACCAGTAGTACCCGCACGAGGCGGGGCGGAAGTTGCCTTAAGGTTATACTATATTTTTCTCATTTATAGAACTTGCATGCGCCGTGCGCCAGCCAGGCCCGTGCGTGCGCGTTTTTTTTTCGAAACTGTTGTGCTGCTGTCCAAGAACATGACCTGCGCGCGACCCCGGTGCGACGCAACGCCAAGTGAACACTTTCTTCACACTTCACACTGCACTCTTCACACCCTGCACTCCACACTCCACACTTCATCTCATCTCATCTCATCTGAGCTCTTCTCATCTCATTTCATGTCTTCTCATATGTCAGCTAAGTCCGTCTTAACTTTATATTTTCATTTCATCTGGGCACAACTCAACCTTTCCCATCTCACCGAAGCTAGTCTCGACTCACCGCGGCTCTTCTGCACGTCAGAAAGCTTGAGACACAGATGCATTTACACAGAAGAGTCTTTACAAAATACTTTGTACTACAAAGCTTACAAAAGCTCTTCCCAGTACTATTTTGTACTACAACGCTTGCACAAAGCACGTCCCAGTACTACTTTGTACTACAAAGCTTGCACCAAGCACGTCCCAGTACTACTTTGTACTACAAACCTTGCACAAAGCACGTCCCAGTGCTACTTTGTACTACAAAGCTTACACAAAGCTTTTCCCAGTACCACTTTGCACTACAAAGCTTGTACAAAGTACGTCCCAGTACTACTTTGTACTACAAAGCTTGCACCAAGCACGTCCCAGTACTACTCTGTATTACAAAGCTTACACAAAGCTTTTCCCAGTACTACTTTGTACTACAAAGCTTACACAAAGCTTTTCCCAGTACTACTTTGCACTACAAAGCTTGCACAAAGTACGTCCCAGTACTACTTTGTACTCCGAGGTACCTTCATCGCCGCTTGCAGCCACCTTATACGGAAAAAACACAAGGTTTCGTGCTCCGGCTTCCTCCCCAATACGAGTCCCATGCAACATTAATGCAGCCATTACAATGAGTTTTGCAGCCTCACGTGGCTAACCCGCATCTCTCTACGCACATGGCAACAAAACGTGACGTGACAACAATCATGCAGCCATTACACTGCGATCTGCAACCAAAGATTCAACAAGCGCATAGAACTACGCACACCTGAACAACCACACATTGCAGAACACTAAGGGGGAACCGATTCGACCTCGAAACGACCCCAGCCGCAACCGCCGCACACAGGAGGTACCTTTCATCGCCAGCTGCAGCCACTTCACATGGAAAAACACAAGGTTTCGTCCTCCGGCCTCCTCCCCAAAACAAGCCCCATGCAACAGTCATGCAGCCATTACAATGCGTTTTGCAGCACCACGTACATATCCATGCAGCCATTACAATGCGATTCGCATCCCTGCGTTGCAGAACACCAAGGGAGAACCGATTATATACGCGTTGAAACGATCCAAACCGCAACCGCCGCACACAGGAGGTACCCGTCATCGCCGCCTACAGCCACCTTATTATACGGATACGGAAAAACACAAAGTTTCGTTCTCCGGCTTCCTCCCCAACACAAGTCAAGTCCCATGCAACATTCTTGCAGCCATTGCAATGCGTTTTGCAACAGCACGTGCACATTCATTCAGCACGTCACCACTTCTCTCAGTCACCACTTCCCTCAGTCACCATGCTTCGTCACCACCCTTCGTCATCACCCTTCGCCATCACCTTTCGTCATCACTTCCCTCAATCACCACCCTTCGTTGCTACTTTTATGTGATGTATTGTTCTATGATGTACTGTTGTGTGATGTAAAGTCTCACAATTCTATTTGTCCGCAACTCGGAAGATTGCTTCCCAACTTCCTTTGATATACCGTATGCTCCCTTATCCCCATTCTGGCTGATTTGTTCAGCAAGTACAGACCATTTTTAAAAAAAATGCCGAGAGGCAGCTTGCAACGAACGGAGGTCTGGTAGCGGCACATCCGTTGGTCCATCCACAGCTGAACCAACCTCATCCTGGTCAAAACACAACTGAGCATGCGGAGATTGTGAACAGTTCAGGGTAGTTTTTGTTTTTTTCCTGAATCTTGTTGCCATGATGATTGTTAATGTATGTTAATATGGTGATGATTTTGTGCTAGTCATCATCATCAGTATATATATATAGTATGTTGTAAGAAACATGTCATTCTTGACGGTTTTCTTACTGCAACGGGTAGTTTATATTTCACATCATGCGTTCACAGAATTGGATGATGGGAAATTTGAAAGCGGCAATCCCTGTAGTGTAGTTTCTTCTGAAAACCAGCCAGTTTCCGGTGTAGATGTTTGTTTCAACCAATCCGTTGATTTTTTGCATACTGATAAACCATGAGTTGTTGATGAAAATTATCTGACCATCAAAAATCAAAACAATAATAATATCATCGCGCTACTATTAAATCATAACGCAATAAACCGATTGTTGTCCTATTTATCCGTGATATAGTGATACATCAAAAATAGTGTGCGACTATCATCACTGATATGTGGTTTTCTATCTTTTCGTCCATAAAAGATAATAGGAATCCAGGTGGTCCTTTGGTTGCGTCCTCCAGCTCCTGCTGCGCGTTGCGTTCCCGCGGTGAACCGCGCGGCCGCCCATCCAAGAGCTCTTGGACCTCCGAGACATGGTGACATGTCTCACATGACATGGTGACATGCCGAGACATGCCAAGACATGCTCGTTATACAGGATGGAGCTCTCAGAGCTCTGCCAAAAGCATTGTCGTGCACTTTTTTCGCGCTTCGCCGTGCACTTTTGGAGGCTCTGTGAACTAAGGGTGCTGGTTGGATCGGGGTCGTTGGGTCGGAATCATTAGTTGGATCGGCGCGGCTGGATCGGAATCTGCATTGGCTGTATAGATCGCAACCTTGCGGACTACCCCGACCGTCCCGACCGTCTCGACCGTCCCGACCGTCCCGACCATCCCGCCATTTATTCACGATGTTGATCCAGGATCGTCTTTGATGCTGATTCTGCAACGCTGATCCGAACGTATGGATGGTGATTCCAGACGCTGCTCCGTGACGCTGATTCGACTCGATAGTTTCTGACCCCAAATTTACTCTAATACTAATATCAAAACTGCAATTCCTCTCAAAACTCTCAAGATCTGCAAGTGTACCACCTCGTAAAAACTGGAGTGCGTCACTGGTGGGACAATTGCAGAAGCATGTGAAAACATGTGAAAAAGAGCTCTTGGACCTCCCGGCCCACGTTGTTTCCCTGAAGCCACAGACTTCGGAGCTGGGGCATCTCCTGGAAATACCAAAGTGGCTCGCTTTTCCATGGGGAAATTCATGGGAAAAAGGTAAATTCCTGGGGAATTTTGATGGGGCAAGCTGTCATCATTGTCCAAAATCTCCCGGAAATCATGGGAAAAAACATGTTACGAGCACTTCGAAAAAATGCTGCAAATCATGGGTCCTTAATCGAAAATCCCCATCAAAAGAGTCCATAGACGTGCACAGTTTGCCTTGGCACTCCTGCACTGCTTCCATCAAGATATCGGCACTGTCAGGTCCAAGTTCGTTGTAGTCCTGCAGTTGAAGTGATTGCTTATTTGTATCATAGGAATAACCCCAATAAGTTGGAATATAATCCCAAAAAAGATGGTTTGTAAATCCACTTATTCCCAGTGCCAATAGTGTTTTTTCATGCTTTTGAAGTGCGTTTCGGATCTCTTCTTGTCGTTCATCTCCTTGAGAAATGTGGAAGCTCCACAGTTGGCCGCTAGATCTGCGAGAAATCTGAGATGGATATATATATATATATATGTATATATATAACTATATACATATGTCACGACACACCACTGCTTTCATGAAATATCAAAGCATCTCATGATCTTCGATGCATTTCAGGGACATTTGGCAAGCAAATCCTTGGTGCCCTTCCCCGTTGGAGCAAACGATTTGTGCTGCTTAGACCAAAATTGTCTATCTTTGTTAGATTCCTGCTTTGTTGCTTGAAATTCCATGTGTGGCGCTGAAAAAAAAACATTTTGGATGGCTAAATCACATATCATCACATTAAATTCCCATGTTTGAAAGTAACTTTCCCGTCTCTATATACGGTTTCCCAGCTCATGGACGATGATAATCTCCAAATATCTGCAATAGATGCAAAAAGAATAGTAGAACCGTCCCACACAAACAAAAACTATTGTCTACCTGGCATCTATTCTGGGATTCTATCTGTCATATGTTCTGACATTCTATCTGGCATCTATTCTGGGATTCTATCTGTCATATGTTCTGGCATTCTACCTGGCATCTATTCTGACATTCTACCTGTCATATGTTCTGACATTCTCTCTGGCATCTATTCTGACATTCTATCTGTCATATGCTCTGACATTCTATCTGGCATCTATTCTGGGATTCTATCTGTCATATGTTCTGGCATTCTATCTGGCACCTATTCTGACATTCTACCTGTCATATGTTCTGACATTCTACTTGGCATTTATTCTGTCATTCTATCTGTCATATGCTCTGACATTCTACCTGGCATCTATTCTGGCATTCTATCTGTCATATGTTCTGACATTCTATCTGGCATCTATTCTGTCATTTTATCTGTCATATGTTCTGACATTCTACCTGGCATCTATTCTGCCATTCTATCTGTCATATGTTCTGACATTCTATCTGGCATCTATTCTGTCACTCTATCTGTCATATGTTCTGGCATTCTATCTGGCACCTATTCTGACATTCTACCTGTCATATGTTCTGACATTCTACCTGGCATCTATTCTGACATTCTATCTGTCATATGTTCTTACATTCTATCTGGCTTCTATTCTGGCTTCTATTCTGGGATTCTATCTGTCATATGTTCTGAAATTCTACCTGGCATCTATTCTGACATTCTATCTGTCATATGCTCTGACATTCTCTCTGGCATTTATTCTGTCATTCTATCTGTCATATGCTCTGACATTCTACCTGGCATCTATTCTGTCATTCTATCTGTCATATGTTCTGACATTCTATCTGGCATCTATTCTGTCATTCTATCTGTCATATGTTCTGACATTCTATCTGGCATCTATTCTGCCACTATCTGCCATATGTTCTTACATTCTATCTGGCATCTATTCTGTCATTCTATCTGTCATATGTTCTGACATTCTATCTGGCATCTATTCTGCCATTCTATCTGTCATATGTTCTGACATTCTATCTGGCATCTATTCTGGGATTCTATCCGTCATATGTTCTGACATTCTATCTGGCATCTATTCTGTCATTCTATCTGTCATATGTTCTGACATTCTATCTGGCATCTATTCTGTCACTCTATCTGTCATATGTTCTGACATTCTATCTGGCATCTATTCTGGGATTCTATCTGTCATGTGTTCTGACATTCTATCTGGCATCTATCCTGACATTCTATCTGTCATATGTTCTGACATTCTATCTGGCAGTCTTTCTTGCATTCTATCTGACATCTTTTCTGACATTCTTTCTGACAGTCTTTCTTGCATTCTCTTTGGCATGTGTTCGGGTCCAGGCGTGGCCCAGTGCATCCCTTGATCACCACATGGCTCGGCGGAGAAGGTGGACGAGGACGAAGAAGGAGAACGAGGCGAGGAAGAAGGGGAAGGAGGAAGAGGAGGAAGAGGAGTTGTTGTACCTTTGTTAAAATCTAGAGACCCTCACGTGGCAGGTGGGGAAAAACTCGACCAACAAAAACATAACATAATATCATATATATATATGTGGGTTCTCCCATTATATCCCTCTATTGCATCCCCATAAGATAGAAATGAATGACCAACCAACAGGGGCTTAGAAGCCACTGCTCATTTGGGTTTGCCTGAAAATAGGGTACCCCAACATCCTTCCCATTAACATTGCCATTTGGGGGCATACCCCATTTTCAGACACACCCATTTGTTCCATTCACTAAAATAATCCCCAATATACCAGGTAGGTTAATAACCTCCATTTCCTAACCAGACAGCAGGGGTATTGTAAATGGCTCAATGCAGCAACGGAGTCCAGATGAAGCTCTCGAAGTCCATGACCTGCCAGTTGTGCTGCGACCGCTTTGGCACCAGCGTCGCCAAGATGGTTGCTGCCAAGGTCTAAGGCAGTAAGTGATGCCTTAGGATACCCCAAGGTCTATGGCAATTTGAGAGGAAAATGCGATGATGATGATGATGATGATGATGATGGTGATGGTGATGGTGATGGTGATGGTGATGGTGATGGTTATGGTGGTGATAAGGATAAGGATAAGGATTTAAGGTTAAGGATTTTAGGATTTAAGGGTTTAAGGATTTAAGGAAAAGGACAAGGACAAGGACAGGGACAGGGACAAGGAGAAGGAGAAGGAGAGTACTGGATATTATTGGACGAGATTGGATAATATTGGATTATATTGGATAGTACTGGATAATATTGGATGATAACCGATAATAGCTGATGATAGCTGGTGATAGCTGACGATATCTGATCTGGGCCGAATATGATGATAGCGGATGATGATGAATGATAGCGGATACTGCGGATGATAGTGGATGATAGATATGATAGGAGATGATAGAGATTTTGATACCAGACAATAGCGGATGATGAAATTGGATAGTGATGGCAGTGATCTGGGTAAATTATAATATTTCACTAACCTGAATTAAGGCCACCAACTTCTTGCGGTCCCTGCCCACCCCCCAGGAAGTTGATTAAGGCCATAAAAGGGGATGATTTCCCGAATCCTAACCATGATTTCCAGTGAGGTCGCAGTGAGGTCGCAGTGAGGTCGTTATAATTTACCCAGAGTGATGGACTAATAGGAATGGAGAAGAATGGAGAAGAATGAAGAAGAATGGAGAAGAATGGATGCTGCTGATCCAGACCTGGATCCAAACATCACGCTCTTTTTCAACCCTTTGGAGGTCCTGTGACGTGCAAAGGTTTCAAGTCGGATGCTATGAAACTGTCAAGGATAGATCAATCTCAAATGCACTTCCTTCTCAAAGTCCAAAAACTCAGGTAATCTATGGTAATCTCTGAATTTGAGTCTTCCACCTTTTTACTCCTGTTCAATCATCAAAAAAACCAAGGTTCTGGGAGCCTTTCACAAATTGCCGCAGCCCCTTGTGGACCTGACAACTTCAAGAGACAAGCCGTTCCGCCCGGAAACACTGTATCAATCAAGGCTTGGAATCCTTGACTCTTCAGACTCTCCAAGCCCAGAATGTCCCCAAATCTGAGACATTATGCAAATTCTATGCAAATTCTATCTTAGATTTCTTAGATCTTGCCTTTACATTCTTGGTTTCATCTCTCCATCGCGCATCATCGCGCCTAGTTGGTTGCTGTAGAGCAGCAGTTCTCGAAGCATTTCCAAACGCGGCAAGGCTACCGCCAGGGCCATTGCCCCGGGAGGACCAATGGCATTCTGCTGCAGGCCCAGGGCTGAAATCAACAAGGAATTCCTTTCTCCGTCGCCAATCCTGGAAGGACATCAACCCATACCCCGACAATCCGAAAAGAAATGGGGCTTTATAGCTAGAAGCCATCCAACTATCGGGAAATCATCAAACTTGGCAGTTGAGAATCCTAGGGAGATTGGGCTATTATATAGCTGAGAAATCATCAAAGGTTCCATGGGGAAGGTTCCATGTTTCATCATTTTTCAACGTTTTCGGAAGGTGCCATTTCATGGTTAGTCAATGTTAATCATCATTTTACCATCTGGAAGTGTTCTAAGTCTTCTAAGTCATGGGGGTAGCCCATAGTTATCATCCATGTGATTTTCGGATGTTCCATTTTTATAAACCAATCATATTGGGGATTCGCCATGACTACGGAAAGCCCCATTAAATCCCATTCATATCTTCACCATTGATGGCCACTTGGGGGGCATAGACATCACCACCAACCGTGAGCCCATTCTCCAAGTGACAACTGGGCAAGTTCTGTTGCGCCTTCGTCTCCGAGGCCTCTAAGATGGTCAACGATGGAAAATGCTGCAGACATTGCTTGACGAAGTGTACCCGGCCTGGTAATGACTAACGTAGCTATTGAAAATGGCCCAGTCGAAATAGTGGATTTACCCATTGAAAAGGGTGGATCTTTCCATAGCTCTGTTAAATTACCAGAGGGTAAAACATGACGGTTTCAAGTGGTTTCATGAACAGCAGCCAGATTTTTTTCGGAAATCAGCTGACCGCAGCTGACCTGCTCCGTTCATCTCCGTTCCACCCGTCTTCGGCGCCTTGATTTCCTGCCAGCCTCGTTGTCGCTGCGGAACTGCGCTGGGCCGCCCCCTGCAGCGCAGCGAAAACGACCTTCCCCCGCAGGCGTCGAGCAGCACTGGAGTCGATGCTCAAGAGGACCTGGAGCCCCAACCCCGGGATGTTCACCCAAAAAATGGGATGAAAAAAATTCGAAGAATGGGATTTCATTGGATTTTAAAGGGGGGTTATGGATTTAAAGAGATGAAAAATGGGGATATCACCTAGTTTCGATGGGACTATTTGGATGTTGGTGAAAGGGATATGAATGGAGATATAATTCCCTGCCCCCGCATATTAAACACTTCCATGGTCTAGTGTTTTAGCCATACAGGGGGTAGTTAGTATTAGGGGAGGGGTTAGTTGGGGGAATGTTGAAAATTAGTAAAAAAAAAAAGTTATCCCAAACTTTGATGTGAAGTCTAAATATTCTATAGATCTTATTCCATATGTTTTTAAATTGCAATTTTTGGGCGCAGCCGGATTTTGTGACAAAGCCATTGTTGGGGATGGGTCAAAACTGAAGATCCCCAAATTGGGGTCCCAAATCCTCATACCCATACCTTCCCCAACCATTCCATGGTCCGAATCCCTATGTTTGGAACCTTTTTTCACATGCCAAACGACAAATTCCCTTCAAGCTTTGTGCCGCAGGACTCGATCATCAGTCTATCATCTGGCTGGAAACCTCTGAAATTCTAGCTTCAACTGGCTCCCCACCCAATATCCCAATATATATGGACCATATAGATACCCCATCATACCCCAAGCGCTCCTAAATTTGCTCCCACTGGATAGTCATTCCGCCCATTCTTGGAGCCTCTTCGACATTGGGTTCCAGTGCTCTGTGCAGAATCTTTACGGATTCATCTGTCAGAGCATTTCCGCGCAGATCCAAAGACCGCCTGAGGGTGAAATCAAATAAAAGCAACCAATATTGGATAGGTTGGATATTGGATAGGTTGGAAGGAACTATATTGGAAGGATGTTCGAAATAGATTGGAACTATATGATCCTATATGGAAATCGTATGAAGCAACTTTCATCTTGATTTTGTGAATCGAAATACGTGGGCTCCGGCACAACCTCGTCGCGAAAGGTTGGCCAAGTGATGCCAAGTGATGCCAAGTGGCAAGGTGGGAAATTCTCTCAACATCGCTGCCAAGCTCTTGATCCCAGCGTCAGAGAAGTTTTTATTTCGTAGGTCACATCGCAAAGCATCAGGACTGAGACCATCCACGAAGATGTTCCTCACGTGGGACAGTGCAAAGCGCAGATCGTCACGTTTGATTCAGGCGATTCTCCGCGTTTCTGTGCACATCAGTCAGCACGTTCAAATGTTCAATGGTTTTTACCCTCTGGTAATTTAACATAGCTATTGAAAATGGCCATAGAAATAGTTGATTTACCCATTAAAAATGGTGATTTTCCATAGTTGTTTGTATGTTTAGCAGAGGGTAATCTGAAAATGGCCATGTCATTGGGCCCAGCCATGGCGTTTCCAAGTTCATGCTAAGCAGCTTTGCCAAGGCAGTCTCCAGCCTGAAAATTGGCGATAGGAAAATGGTGATATTGGAATTGGGGTACACATGGGTACACTATTTTCAGACAAACCCATCTATCAGTCTATCATTGAAAAAAAAACGTTAAATATCGTACCCCATCTATTTTCGGACAAACTCATCTATCATCACTGAGAAAGTCTGGTACTTTCGGATGTCGGCGCCTGTACAACATCTCGGGTGTGGCCTCATTTGCCGCCAATGAGAATTCCAGCAACGTTGAATTCTCAATGGCAGCATCTGTCAGGACTCCACATTCTGCCATAGGGATCTCCTGAGGTCCGAAAAGGCGTTTCACGCGATTTCCGAAATCACCCAGGTTCCTTAAAGTGATTAAAGTGCCAATAGAAACATGTGGACATCAAAATAAAAGCCAATAGAAACCAAGAAACTATATATATATGATATTAATATGATATAATAATGTATACATATATATATTATTTATTTATTTATTTATTTATGTATGTATTTATTTATTTAATTTATTTATTTATTTATACGTGTACACCTCACTGGGAGAATGGTATGCAGCTGTGTTGCATTGCGGCGGAGGTTTGCCATCTTCAGGCTCTTTGCATGTCGTAGCCATGGAGCCAAGCTCTTTGCTGCTGCACCCAGACGACAAGCACCGAGACCCAAGCGCTGCAGAGAGACCAAGTTGAGCCAAGGCACCTGGAACAGCAGTCATCCAAACAGTCGGTGCACGAACCTGCCATCCAAAATCATCCAAACATGCTCAATTTTTAATAAAAAGGGGCGTTCTTCAAGAGAATACGCACTGGACAGCTAGGACCATGAGGCTCCCTACAATTCCACAGAAATAACTGATGAAGCTGGCAAGAGCTGATTCTTAGTTTGCAGATTCAGCTGGATTCAGCTGAGTTGCCAGTGTGTCTAGTGCTTCTGGTCCCAACTCGTTTCCGGTCAGCCTAAGTTTGTCCAGTGTTGCTAATCCAAGAGAATTCAGAACTGTGGAGGTCTTGTCTATGACCTGCGCACGTTGGAAAAAAGGATACCAGTATTCATGTCTATATGTCTTTGTATATGTATGTATATATATATATATATATATACATACCCCTGTATACGCATATGTATGTCTGATTATGTATTCACACTATACTAACTATACATAATATGTATATCTGAGAGATTGTGAAGGTGCACATCTACATCAACATCCAAAAATATTCTTTGGCATTCATTATATAATATAATGGGCAAAAAGACAATTACTGGATCGTCATTTAAAAAAAAACGAATTTGCTCCGCAGGCCACTTTTGCCTCACAAACCTGGCTTGCCCGTTCACGTTCCTTCAGGACGTGTCAGGACTTTGGCAGGGATTGCGCCTCAAATCCTGCATCCTCCACGGCGCTGACAGCAGCTTCAACCCCCGGGAAGCCAGCATTCACCCAGACTTCGGCAAGGCCAGGGCCTTGCAGCCCCCCAGTGGGTCCGGAACTTCCCAGGGTCACGGTAGCTGAAGCCACACCGTTCACACCTTCCAAAGCTCGTGCTACGGTTTGAGTACAACTGCCACAAGTCATGCCATGGACTCGAAGGACAACGCAGGTGTCAGCTTGCAAACAAGGAGTCACGCGGATGTCTCGGGAACGACGTCTTAGATCTGATCCATGACTACAGCACAGGGAGGGTCCAGACAAATTTGACTTTCGGCTATGCCCAAAGATTGCATGACCTACTCCCAAACCCAAAACAACTGCAGCAAAGATTTCCACACAAAATGTCATGGCTGCTAGCATCACAAGATAGGCCAGGGTCATTCGGAAGCAGTACAAGGCTGCTTGAAGAAACCTTGACAGCTTGGTGTTTGTTGGATGAATGGCAATGGTAGCAACAAGTTCTACCAGTGCACCCAGGGTGAATACGCCCAGCGTTCCCAACCAGAACTTCCAGCGAGTATTCAGCACCCAGCTCTGAAAGAAGAGAATTACGCATGGCTTCGTTTTGCTGCCTGTGATGCCATAGGCCACAAATCCTTGCATGATCATGTCTGAAGCAGCTGACTCATCGCAAAAGTCCCATCCCGTAAACGCCGGACATGTGAGTGTACAGGTGGGACACATCTCTGAATGGTTGCTCCAAGGAGTACCATCTGGATGCACGCATTTTGCTGTGCTGAGCGTGCAAGCAGGCGGAAGCATCATGCATTGCATCCAGCAGTATGCTTGGCCTTCCGGACATAGGTGAGTTGGATCGGCAACCGCAGCCTCTGCAACACCACAGCCTATGCCAGTGGAGGAAGAAAGAGATGTCATAGCACGGTGCCACCATTCTCCAAAGGTCCTCTGTTTTGCCAAAGCTGGGTCAAAGTCTGTTGTCTTCACAGCATCCTCTGGTAGCCTTGACATGATGCCATACCAGGCACGCTGGCCGCTCGGAAGGTGCAGTTCATGTGGCAAGGGACGGGCCGGCCAAGGCAACCACTTGGCTGCTTCGCCCACCAGAAAGGCGATGGAGTCCTCTGGGAGGTCGATGGCTTCCAGCGTCTCCCGTTGAATCACAAGGCCACTGGGCGTGGCTTTCGGGGCGGTGGAAGGCGTGGCTTTCGAGTACAGAGGTGATGCAAAGGCCAGCAGCAAACCAGCATCAGTGTGAAGATCAAGACTTGCACGTCCATCACTATCATCCAAACCATCTCTGGAGGTGTACATGTGGAAGTGCTCCAAATGGGTGGCACTTGAGACTGCGTCAAGGAGGCTCATGTATGGATTGCCAGATTCGTGTCTGAAAACAACCTTGTTGTCATGATTGCCAGCTAATCCCCAAACTCTTATGACCTCCATAAGTGTCATATGGACCATAGTCCGCAACACATCAGCCTTCTGTTCAAATTCTGGACATCCCACTTGCATAGGACGAAGGGTATGACCGTGAGTCTCAGCAGCGGCGGTGCGCCTTTGCGCCCCATCTGCCAACAAGCGGTCTTTGAACTGAGCTGGTGCGGTGCTTTGCGCAAAGCAGGTAGACATTGCATGAAGTGCAGCTCGTCTTGCATCTGCAAAACCAGGGACGCCGGGCACAAGCAAAATCCCATCCGTTGCAAAAGCGTTCAGCACGGTTTCTGGCTGAGCTTGTAGTTCAAGGTAGGGAATGATTGGAAGCGAAGTTGATGAAGCAAAAGCTACCCGAAGGCAGCAAAGGGCAAGGCCCATCAAAGCCATTGCATCTGCAAAGAAAATGGGTTTTACGTGTCCTAGCAGATTCATCAGTTGGCTATTATGTGCAAAAGATCTACGACATCTTGAACCGTTGCCATTAAGGTGCTGCTGTCACTTGGAGATTTCTTGCATTGTGTTGGACCGTTTGGGCCAGAACCTCCCGCTTGATCCAAGGGAAACTGCCTATATGAACTGACTATGAAATCTCAAGAGCAACATGCCATGCACTCCATGGACCGATGGGAGACTTGTAAAGTACCTTCCGGCCCAGTGAAGCCCCAGTTAAAGCAGGCCAAGTAACTGCAATTCCTGAAGACTTTCTGGCAAGATGTTGCAAAGCTCTTTCAATGCAAGCAGCGTCAAACTGCAGTCCGAAAAGTTCACCTAGCTCATGAGAGCGACATGACTGTCAAATGAAGATAATACCATATTATATATATATATATATAGTATGTAAAATTCTGTGTATATATATATATATATATATATATATTGTATGTATATATATATTTTATTATGTGTATATTATATATATATATATATATATATTATGTATATATATTATGTGTATATGTATGTATATATATACATATTATGTGTATATATATATATACATATTATGTGATATATAT
>Ga0126342_10008647_pt1 | contig 18251 bp, 8 predicted proteins | sample Cyp1metagenome_FD_92528 | JGI IMG/M metagenome (GOLD analysis project Ga0126342, IMG submission 92528) | Coral microbial communities from Lord Howe Island, Old Settlement Bay, Australia - Cyphastrea 1 metagenome | ecosystem: Host-associated > Invertebrates > Cnidaria > Coral ... | reverse complement strand
GCGTACTTTACACGCCACAGTTAACACTCTAAACTTTACACTCCACACTTTACACTCCAAATTTTGTCTCACTTTACACCCCACACTCCACACTATACTATCTTTACACTTCACATTCTACACTTGGCACTCCGCACTCTACTTTTTACACGTGGCACTCACACTTTAAGGTTTACGCTTTCACACTTTCCACTGTACACTTGACTTTAGACCCTGACAACTTTGCCCTTTTCACACTTGACGCTGTATGGAACCTTGGCCTTGCTCCATTTTCATGTTGTGTGCACACATCTACCTGTCGTCGTAAACTGTCGCCTTGCACTGCGTTATTTCTTCCCACGCTTCCAAAGGTCCACTCCGGTGCCGACGGTGGACCTTTGAATTTTCCCGACTCAGTTGTCGTGATCTTGTCTGTGCTGAATCTCTTCATTTGCTTCGTACAACAGTAGGCAACAATCATATATTCTCATCCTTGTCCCCTCCAACATACATGACTTCTCTCTTAACTACCCTCCCCCGTCCCCCGTCTGCGGGCTGGTTCGCAAGCAGTTTGGTCGCGAGTTCAATCCCTGCCTGGGGATACCAGTAACATGAGCAACCATCTCATTCAGCATGTGTGTGAGAGCTGCCGAAGCCTGCATTGCTCTGCTTCTCTTTGAACATGACCCTCAACATCGCCCAAAAGAGACCGCCGCTGCGCTACCTTCTGTGTTTCATGCCCACCCTGCCAAGCTAGCTTTCGTCCCTTACCCCTTGCCCTCAAGTATGTGGGGAGATCAGCACCGATTCCAGATGTGGCCTTAGTTCATCATTCCAAAAATGGTTCTACGTGGATCATCCCAGACGCACGAATATTGGGTCAACATTGCCGGAGGTATCGGAGTTTCAAAGCTGGTTCAGGGTTTCCAATTATGGATGGTTTCTTAAAATGGGAGATCCCCAACCATAGGTTTCGATGTTTCAATAATTTTCAATATGTTTCAATACTGGTCTAATGACTTGGATGAATTGGGAGTACCTCCATGACTTAGGACACCTCCGACTTTTATTGTGTGTCAACCATGCCAGAGGGATGATTGGTTGAGATGACCATCATTTTTCTTGGGATTGTTTTCTTTCATCACCTGCCAGAAAGGTTTAGGGTCATGTTTCAAGCATCCACTTCATGTGACTTTCATGACTTATATGTCTGATTTGTTTTTATCCCCTGAAGATTGGAAAAATATATATGACTGTTTTAAGGCAGGTTTTTGCAGCCTGTTTCATGTTTTGGCCATATCTCCCATGATTCATGTTCCATCAGATCTCCATGATTGAATCCTCAAGTCTTGTTGGTAAAATATCCCCAGTTATATCGCATTATATATATATACCCATATGCTCCATGTATGGAATATTTACCAACATTTGCCCTAAAAATCACCCCAATGTAGGTTAATATACCATACATGGAGCATATGGGATATATATATATTCTCTTGGTGTTGTTTGATACCGATTTTTGCTGGTGATGTTTCACGGTATATTATGAGTGTTTCTTCTCCCCATTGTGGTTAGTTTTATCCTGGAAATCTTAGTTTCTATCCCAATGATCGTTATCCCATTCTCCCACTATATATGCGTGTATACGAATATATTCCTGCACTCAAAAAAGCACATCTTATTGGTATATCCCATGATATTCCCATATGATATTCCAATTAAACCTGTATTAATGTATTTTATATATATATATATATATACCATGATATTCCGTGGTGAAACATAGGATAACCCCCCATGTTTCACCGCCCTTTCCACCAGCCAACATGAGTTTGTCTGAAAATAGGGTACCCCCAAATCTAGCGGCTCATCATTTTCCAGACTAAATCATGATGGCATAGAATCATACCTATCTCGTGGTGAATCATCATCAAGTGGTACCATTTTCATGGCTATACCGTACTACCAGACAAACAACATTTCATCATTAAATATTCCCGTGGATGCATCCATTCAACCACTATAACCTTAGAATATCATTTCTATGGATTAATGTTTAGGGGGAAGGCTTATAGAGTGAACATTGGTCACCAATTAACCCATTGATTTATGGTAAAAAAAAATGTAAAAACCCATTGAATCAGCCGTGGTGCCCTCCTTGGTGACCCATACCCACAGCTCTGGCCCTTTATATACCAGTTATGTCCGTACTAAGTCACCCCAGTTATAGAATGTATCGTCCCATGAAAATCACCAGTTATGGCCCTTATAACTAATGGCCATAAATGCATGGTGAATAAAATATCTAGGTCAATCTTGGATGGGTACCAACTAATCCTTTAGTCTTTTGGTATGGGATTATCTACGTTCACCAGCTGAGGAGTATTTTTTTTTGCAGGGTATCTAAGATTGGCCGTGGTGAAGAATAAAATGGTGAATCTGCAAATGGTTATGGATGGAAATATCATACCATTTTCTATCATGGTTGAATCACAGCCATGGCCATTGGCCATGAACATGTATAGTATAGAATGTATAAGTGCATTTATAGAATGTATAATCCCATAGAAATAACCAGTAGTTTTAACTATAATTATTAAACATGAATTTCCCATTTATAGACATTTATAGATTTTTTCTAACCCCATAGAAATAACCATTTTAACCATAGTTATCAACCAGTTATCCACCAGTAGTTATAACTTGAAACAAAATCTCCCAGAGGAGCCGTTCGCCCAGGTTGCACTGCCTGCTGGAGGCCAGCGAGGCCACGGCGCGCAACGGCGTGCGCGCGGCCGTGCGCTCGCTGGCCTACGCCCTGGCGGAGAGCAAGGCACTTTCGCCGGTGATTTCGCCATAGAAATCCACTGAAATCAAGGGAAACCACCATAGAAGTTGATTGAAATCAATGGAACATACCATAGAATCGAATCCATCGTTCTTTGCTGCTCCAAATCCCAATTTGTTGCTCGTTTTTTGCGCAGAGTTTTTTTTGGGCTGACCCGGTCGATGTGTTATCCAAGCCTTGAATTTTGCGGGTGAAATTTAATTTTTGTCTTTGGCTAAAATCAAGTTCCCAATTGTTATTAAAACCAAAGACAAAATATGGGACTGATTCCTGAATTTTTGGGACAATTGTGATTAAAAGAGCGGAGATTGGGAATTATCAAAATATGGGGGTTCAGGAACAAAATATGGCACTTCATCGGCAGAAATACGGGTAGATTCACTGGTGGATGGTTCTTTATGCAGAGGAATCTTTGGTGTTCATTTGATTGCCGATATCCATGCTGAAGTAGGTACTTGGGTATGCTAGACTCATTTTTTCCAGCTCTCAGTGTGATGATCGGAAATCATCCGCTTTTTTTCAGCATCTAAGGATGAGAATCTTTCAGCGAAAACATGGGGATTTCCATGATGTGATCATGTTATTCATTGTTAGTCTATGCCTACTTTAAAGAAATGAAGATTACGGACTATACAGAAAATAATGAGAAATCAATTAACCAACTATATGCATTATATGCCGGTTTTTCGGGACGTGTTTTTTTGTTTTTTATCAATGAATTCGCCAGGCAGCTAGACAGCCATACAGCCATGTTTTTACACAGCTACGTATATCCCCGTGAATCCCCAACTCTGGCAACCTGACCACTCCTTAAAGTGGGGTCATTACCAACAAAAAGGCGTTGATGCAAGCGATATAGCCAAGCAAAAACGAAGATTGAAATATCGAATATTGGACTCATCAGCAACAATTGCGACAAACAACTGATGTAGTCACAACAAAAGAAGTGATATACTCGCATAATTGATATAATCACTACAGTGATTGATATATGTTTCCCATGTGTGGCAAGGCAGCTATGCAATGATATGTGTATATATATATATAGATATATAGATATAACATGATATAACTATAAATAATTATATACATACCCTCTCATTGCCTGTACCAAACAAACGATGTCCCTGCAAAATGTGCTTAGTCAACATCTTTCGTTGACCTTAGAACTGGAAATGTTGTTTTGGCCGATCTCCGTGACAGAAAAGAAACCTTAGGCACTTTTCAGAAACAATGGACGTATAACAAGCTTAAGTGCATACCCATAGGATCCATGTATGCCATATATGGTAACATTTGCCATCAATATACCCCAGTCATGTTAGCATAGATGCCAGCACCATGGATCCTATGGGATATGTATTTAACCCCCCAGAGTTGAATGTGCTAATTCCTTACAAGGGCCCACCTGCCGTTACTTAAGTTGATTCATAACCCCCATTGCACACTGTGACGTCACTGGAACGATGGCTGGTAAGGGGAATCATCCCCAAGTGGCCTTACTGTACTTCAGCTATTTTCAGCCAGGTTTTATGCTCGAGCTTCCACGTAGCAAACCTGGGAGGTACTGACTAACCTTCGAATCGAGCCATGTCAGAACAATGGAGGGATGTTCTTCAGTCAATGGATTTCTGGAACAGTGACGGTTGCTCCTTTCAAAGAAATGGCATTTTGGTGGCTGATTCTTTTGAGTTGATTGGGGGTTCTATCTACGAGGCTGTTGCTTGGTCTCCTGAAGGCATCAGTTCCTCATGTGCTCTCAGGGATTTTCTGAAGTTTCAGGGAGATTGCAAGCCACAGCAGATCAAACTGATCTGGGATGCTTCTAGGCCTGAGCCTTTGCCAGATGTCAAGTACATCCTGTATCAGGTGGACACGATGCCAGCTAATCCCACAGTCGACTTTGAAGTGTTGGATCACACACACACATGTCTTGCCATTGCTCAAATCCGATGATGAAACCATCAGGGTTGTTGAAATGTTTGCTGGAGGTGTAGGAGGTTGGAAAGATGCTTGCACTTACCTTCAAAACGCACATGACCTGAAATTCTCCACACTTGCCCTGGAAATTGACCGTGATGCTGCCTTGGCATATTCGATTGCGCACAATGTGCCCATTGTGAACGGCATGAAGCATGTTGATCCAGCTATTGCAAGTGAGTTCAGAGATTTGATTGTACTCACTGACATTGCTGGAGATACTTGGCTTGAAATTTGCAGTGCTTGGCAACCAGACATAGTGGTAATCTCAGCCCCATGCCCACCATGGAGCCAGGCGGGAAATGCATCCGGTTTGCATTCGGATCAAGGCCAATTGATCCTTAGAGCCATCGCCACATGCAAATTGCTCAGGCCTAGAGCAATAGCACTGGAGCAAGTCAGTGCCTTTGCTTCGCATGAGCATTATAAGTACGTGATGCAAACTTTGAGATGGGCGGGGTATGTCATCCACCATTCTCAGATCATTGAAGCATCAGACATCTTGCCAATTGCCAGAGCCCGGTGGCTTGCCTATGCACTTCGTGTACAGGATGCAACCAATCATCCGATGCCTTTTCAAATGTGGAAGCCAGAAAAATCCCAGGTTCCCAACACCTGGAATGCCATGCTGCCAGAACACATGCTGAGTGATGACAAGCTTTTTCCTTCACAACATGTTTTGTAGATCTCATCCAGGCACGACCTTTTGCCTCCCACGAAGAAACGCTTGGTGAACAAGAACCATGTCCTCAAATCCAGATGCACATCCGGCAGTGAGAAGCTTCAGACACTTGTAGCTTCGTATGGATCCCAGCACTGTTTTTCAGAGGCCTGGTTGTCCGAAAGGGGATTGCTGAATCACTTTGTTCTCCATCCAAACAGAGGTCCTAGGTATTGGCACCCAATTGAATTGTGGCTGATGCATGGCACACAGGTTCAGTTTTTCATCCACGACAAATGGGAAATTGCCTACCGACACTTGGGAAATCAGATTTGCACTCCACATGCACTGCTCACCATCGCCAACATGCTTAACTGCCTAGGTAAAGTTGACAAGACCATTGCTGTGACTGATGTGATCGCCAATTTCATCAACCAGCGAAACACGGTTGAAAATTTGCACTTGCAGCACACCAGCATTGGCACATTGGTAGCCGGCAAAGCCATGCATCTCTCTGATCAACAGATCAAAAACATTGAAGGATTTCATCAGGGACTGGTTGATGGTCACGTGCCTTTTGATCACGCATGGTCAATTGATGGTTTTCAAATGCTGGGTACTCAGTGTCCAATTCCAAAAGACAGCCGTCATGACTGGGGTGTTTCTCCAACGTTGCCCTTTGTCCCTTTCGAGAAATTGCAGATTTGCGTGAGCGGTGAAATCTTGGAAGCCTGGGTGCACTCAGAAGTTCCCAGGGACATGCTTCTCAAGGTATGGAAAGGTGCTTTTGTGTACTTGCAGGATTGTCCCGAAGCTCAGACTAGCAATGTCCTTGTCCCAAATGATGCTGAACCTGAAGATGAAGTCACTAACCATGGGTTAGTACTGGCAGTATTTCAGCGTGAGCTTTACATTGCCAAACCCAGTCCAGAGGTGCTCCAATGGCGCAATGAAATTGGAAAAGGCAAAGTTGAAGATGTCTATGGACACATTGCCAATGTCACTCCAAACAGAGAAATTGTCACATGCGGGTTCGCTCTTTCCAAGCATGGCCCATCGAGGTTTTCTTTTGCCAAGTACATTCATGCCTTGAATCAATGCCAGATCAGCGTTCAGAGCAAGGCCATGACAGGCCAGGTGCAAATGTTTGTCCAGGGTTCTGCGGCAGCTCAGCAGACGATCATTGGATTTTGGTCCCAGATCCTTTCCCCAGAAGACTTGGCCAACATGAACATTCAGTTGAACGTTGAAATGAGAGGCCAACCAGCTTGCCTGACATGGACCGCTGCTCCCAAATGTCCCATTCCCATCCATGCCATGAAACACATGCTCATGACACGAGCATTCAGCCGAGCATTGGATTTGCTACAGGACGGGCTGGGATGTAGGACCAGAATCAAAATCTTTGCCAGTGTTGTTTGGGTAGGTAAATTGCCCCTCAATTTGACTACATCGACTTTGAAGCAATGCCTGCATGCAGTCTCTTGGATTCTTGTCGATGAATGCCAATTCCGAGTCATTTGCCAAGGGCGTCAACCAGATCAGAACCTCCATTTCCATGAATTGCACATTGCCAAACAGGAAAAACCACTCACATTTCACTTTGTGCTGCAGATGAAAGGGGGAGGTTATAATGGCACCAAGCAAGGTCACAAAACCCAGGTCAAGAACGCCTTTGCAGCTGCCATGTTGGATGAAGGACATGATCTCACTTGGACTTCCAAAGCTGTTGAACAGGTCATGACCGCAATAGGTATGAAGGAATTGTCCAAGATCTTCCATACTGATCATGCCAACCGCTTTCGATTTGCCTGCGGTTTTTTGGTACAGTGTGGAATTGACATACCCAAGATCAATCCCAGCAAGACCTCACAAGCCGCATATGCCATCAAGAAGAAGAGAATGGAGGTCATGCCAAACCCAGAAAATTATCGGGCAGTCGAAGGTGTTTTGGTGAATGAGAATGGTCAGCACACAGCTCACATACCCAAATTTGGCGGTCACCTGAATGGATATCACATGTGCACTTCACATGATGCTGCCCCATGGTTGCGCCAAGGTGAAGTGCTTTCCAAGGACGAACTTGCTCTGATCATATTTGGAGAAGTGCCAGTTCAGACGCAACTTGCATACGAACAGGTCACAATTCCATGCACTGATGAACAGGGCCGAAATGTCTTGGTTGCATGTTTCCTTGTTCAATGCGGTGAAAAGAAGGTCAAACTCCAAACTGGAGATGGTCACAAGATCGACACAGATGGAACCATCCTGACAGCTATCACTTGGAGGAAAGAAGATTGGCCAGAGCAATGGCAGGAAATCTGTCAGAATCCATATAAAGCGTTGAGGGCTTTCCCAGGGGCCAATGAATTGCTTGTATCAGTTTGGGGAAAATCCTACAGGAACAAGAAAGCCACTGCCACTGCAAACTCAGCCGATTCTGTTCAGGTGCACTGCTTGCTGCGTGAAGACAATTTCAGTACATTTTTGAAACTCAGCGGATTCAACAAGTTATGGTTAGCCCCGAAGTCAAAGGAAGGAAAACCACACCAGGCATGGAAAGTGATCTGGTTAGATCCAACAACCGATCTCCAGGCTGCTACAGTTTTGGCCACCAAAATCCCAGACTCTGCAGGACTTGTATGCCAAAATGCCAGACTTGCTTTGCGCGTGCCAAAAGCCTCATATGAACAAGCATGGACCAAGTTGTTTCCAAATGTCCCAGTGCCAGCTGATATCGAAACATCCCGAATTTTTAAGATTGAGAGTCTTCCTTTTGGAGTCACGAACAAAATGCTCAATGAGTGGGCAGTTCACAACGCATGGAAACTGCGGCCTTTGCGAGCAGTTGGACCAAGATCATGGCTAGTTGGAACGGGGGATAACCCACCAGCTGGCACCTTGCACTTTAACGGTGCTCCGCTCTTGGTGAGGGAACTCCATGGACGCCATCAATCCTGGCACAACCCAATAGTAGCGGGTCCGAAACCAACTCAGTCTAGAGTCCAGCAGCCTTCCAATTATGTCAATGGTTTTTTCCAGCAAGACCCTTGGGCCTCATGGAATGGCACCAAGCCCAGCAACAACCAGAACGCTGTGCCAAGTGTCCCAGCGCAGCCAGCGGTGGTAGGGCCTACTGAAAAGCAGTTTTCTCAACAAGCAGATCGCCTTTCCAAACTGGAAGAAGCCGTCAAACAGATTCAAGTTGGAGCATCGCAGCAGGCTGAAGCCTTTGACAAACTGCAGTTGGAGAACAAAAGACGAGATGCAGACAACAAAGCCCATCTTGAAGGAAGATTGAGCGCAATTAAGAAAGAACTGGATGGCTCACTTGCAGCCGCTCTGCAACAACAGGCCAGTCAATTTTCTGCCAATTTTGACGAGATCAAGAACCTCTTGCGTGCCAAACCCAAGCGCAAGACCCAAGCAGGTGGAGAAGATGCTGACATGTCTGACTCTTGACTAGATCATGATACCGCAGCAGTCCCCTACAGTGCCAGTTCCGTTTTTTGCAATTTTGCTTGTCTTGCCATGTTTTGTCATTGTCTTTGTGCAGTGTTAGTTCGACTGATAGGTGCCTGCTTGCCACGGGGCCACAAAGCTCCACAGCATCGACCGGGTGTTGGTCGATATAGTAGAGCCAAGATGACAATCCGTCCAATCCAACTGTTCATGTTTTTTCTTTTGAGTTGCCATGTCACCATTTGCAGTGGCCTGCCTGCTCCTGACATAGCAGGTGCCAAGGTTGCAATATCAGCCTGGCGGCCAGAGCTGGGTGTCTCGTGTAGACAAGGTGAAGCCATAAATCCAGGTCCCTTGAAGCCGGAGGTTAACTTGGGTCTCCGTAGGGATATGTGCACTTCAATTAGTTTTTGCATCACAAATCCGACATGTATTTCCAATAAGTCGGACACCTACAAGGACCTTTTCCAACAGACCAATGCCCAAGTCATCACTGCCTCAGAAACAGCTGCCACTGAGTCAGTCCAGAAAACTTTTGCCAGTTTGATGAAATCCAATGCGTGCAAAATGCAGTGGTGCCCGCCAGTGCAACCACTGTCACAATCAGACTCTGGCCAAGCCAAGAACAGAGGTAAAGCTTCAGGCGTTGCCATTGCCTCGAAGTTGCCGATACGGCCTTCTCGTTTGGAGATGCCAGATCCATGGGTTGGCTCCACCAGGTTTTTGCACTCTGTGATCCAGCTTGGCCAGTCTCACATTCAACTTGTGGTTTTATATGGTAGGCCGACATGTCATTCAGGTGCCGTGGATTTTAATAGTGAACTTCTTGCTTTGGCCATCCAACAAATTGACCGTATTCCGCTTCCTTTCATAATTCTTGGTGACTTTAATATGAGAGTTGAAGATTTTCATGCTTGGTCCTGCCTTGAATCCAGAGGTTGCAGATCACTAGATCAAATCCACCAGCGTATCTATGCCACTGACATGCCGATGACATGCAAAGATGCCACAAGACCTGACAATGCGATCCTGTCAGCACAGTTGGTTCCCTTCGTAACCAAAGTTGATGTCCTTGAAGAAACATGGCTGGCAACTCACCGCCCAGTGTTTTTCCAGGTAACCATCCCGGGCCACACAATTTTTGCCAGCCGACTCAAATTTCCCAAGTCCTTTGTTGAGCTTGACATTGATGACAAAGATTGGGAAAACATGCAAGATGAAAATGGTGAAATTGCCAGTGCCACTACCATTCCAACCTGGGGCCAAGCAGTTGAAAACAATGTGCATGCCGCTTTGCAAAAAGGAGTTGGTAGTGTAGACCGACTTAACAAAGCTTTCAGAGGCCGATGCCAGCCGGTACGTTTTGTCAAGTGCCCTATCATGTCCCCAATTAAGAAAGCTTGTAATGGTAGTTTTGAACCCTGCACTGAAGTTCTCACGATCTCCACCCGCCGTAAAGTGACCCAAGTGCGTAGGCTTGAATCCCTTGTCAGACGTCTCCAAAAAGTTGAAAAAGAAAGCGCTCTCTCGGAAAAAACTTGCAGTGAATTGAAAAAAGAATGGCATGCCATTTCAAGATCACACTGCTTTGGTGCTCCCTTCCTGCACTGGCTCATGCGTTGGCCAGGTACATGTTGGCCTGATTGGCCCTTGCCCACAGCAGACTGGACGTATCATGCCCTGCAGGTGACAAGATATCATACGGAGATTGCGCTCAAGCAAGATGCCACGATCCAGCAACGTAAAGCAGAATTTGCCAGAGCCTTGGACAAAACTTCCAATTCCAAAAAGGCATATGCCACAGTGCGAGGCCCTGGGCTACCTAGGGTAACTGAGATTGGCCGCAAAGTTTCCCTACAAGCCATGATTGTGCCTGAGAATACCGGCATGCAACACACAGCTTTTGCAGATCACGTTGAACTAGCGGATATTGAAATGCAGTACCCACTTGCTGTCGGTAAATTTTCATGCAAACTCTTGGAGATCCATGAGGATTATGTAGTTTTCCAGAGTCATGAGCCTGTGCATGAATGGGAAGAAAATACCACCTTGTGCCAACATCAATTCATCATCTCCCCTGCTGAACTTGCGCAGCAATTGGATGGATTTTGGAAACCGATTTGGCAAAGGGATGATGACAATTTTGACTTTGTTCGCCAGACCCCAGAAATGCTTGGTTTCCAACACCTACTTGCCAATATACCACCACATCCGGAGATTCAAATCCAACCTGACGACAAAGACTCTTGGCAAAAGGCCATCAAGAAATTGAAGGCAAATTCAGCAAGAGGGACTGACCTGATCAGTGCTCAGGAACTCAAGATGTTGCCTTGGGTTTTTATCCAACGCCTTGCCACCATCCTTGCTTCCTACCCTGAAGGTTTTCCGAAGGACTTCATGCATGGGCTGGTTTGTCCATTGTCAAAAACAGAAGAAATACCCATGCCTAATCAAACACGGCCAATCACACTGCTGCCGCAACTTTACAGATTATGGGCAGCTGTCATGACGGAGCAAGCCACTAGAATCCTTTGTCAATGGATCCCTTTGGATGTCACTGGACTGTTACCAGGCCGTGGGGCAAATGCAACTGCCTATGCAACTCAATTTGCCATTGAGCAGGCACGCCACAAACATGCCAAAGTTTCTGGAGTGACACTGGACTTAATCAAGTGCTTCAACTGCATCAGATGGGACTTTGGGTTCCATGCCCTGTGCGCCCTTGGATTTCCAAAAAAGGTATTGTTGATTTGGATTGGATCGCTCCGTGCCTTGACCAGACATTGGCTCCTGCAGAATCAAACCTTTGAGGCTGGACCAGGTACAACAGGTTTTCCAGAAGGAGATCAATTTAGCGTCCTTGTCATGGTCTCTGTGGCAACTGCTTGGTGCACATATGCACGAGGCCAACTGATTGCACAGCACTCGACCACCATTTCCGCCTATGCAGACAATTGGAGCTGGACATTGGACCTTGTGGATAATCATTTGCCCATGATTAAGGCCACCCTGGAAATTACCCAAAGCGCCGGTGTTGCCATTGACTGGCACAAAACCTGGAGTTGGGCTACCTGCAAGTCCACTGCTGCAGCAATCCAAGAGTACGTGCAACAATGCCTGCCTGGCCAAAAAATCCAGCACAAAGCCTCAGCAGCTGACCTTGGATTCCAGTTGCAATATAGTGGAAGAAACACTCTTGGCATCATGACTTCCAGAATGCAAAAAGGATTCAAAAGACTTGAGCGTTTGCAAGCCATGCCGCATCAACTAACAGTTAAGGAGATAATGCTACGCACAAGCATTTATCCTGCCACGTTGCACGGCAGTGAAATCAAACCTCCCTCGGGAGAGCACTTGCAGACACTCCGCTCCAAAGCCGCCCATGCCTTGTTTGGTAGCTGCAATAGCTTGTCACCTGCCATTGCCCTTGCCTGCACTAACAAGACCATTCTTGACCCGGAGTATTGGTTGATATTCAAGTCTTTGATTACTGCCAGAAGTTTCTTGCTGTATCAAAAACCCAACAGTGCCATGGCCTTTTTCAAAATTTGCTCCCAGTTCAGAGGATCACTACAACAAGTACATGGCCCTGCGGCGGCCCTTGCTTATATGTTGGATCACATAAACTGGAAACTTGACAGCCAGGGCAAACTTCAGGTCACGGCCTTTTTGGCATTTCCACTGCTGCATATATGAGTGTCAATCGCATTGCACGTTTTTTGCAGGATGCTTGGATGGATAAGTTGGTGATCATGCATTCAGCTCGAACCAAATGGTACCACTTTCCTGACATTGCCTGCACTGAGACCGTGAATGTACTTGCCAAATTTCCAGACCCAAAAAGATGGCTCCTCATCCGTGAAATTGCAGGTGCCTATCAAACTGCGGCCCAAAAGAAGCGATGGCTTTCTACAGCCACGGGAATGTGTGAACATTGTCAGCAAGAAGACAGCAGGATTCACAGACTGCTGGAATGTCCAATAGGTTCTGATGCCAGAGCCCAGTATCAATCAGTCATCAACCAATGGCAAGAAGATGAATCCTTGATGCCAGCCTTTCCGGTAGTAACCGTTCATCCAGACTTGGAAGCCATGCAACTCGTGCTTTTTCACCAGGCTCCACCGATTTGGGGTCAAGCCATCTTAGAACTTGTGGAAAACATGCAACAGGATGAGACTCAGATGCATTGGTTCACGGACGGTTCATGTAGCCACCCATCAGACCCACATGCAAGGCATGCCGCATTTGCAATTGCGCTTGACCTTTGCACAACAGATGAACAGAGATGCCTAATTGCGGAGCAGACACATGATGATCATGCCACTCCTTCCTTTCAGGTTGCTTGCGTTGTTAGATGCCAGGGTGAACAAGACATCCTTCGAGCAGAAACCGCAGCCATCATTTGCATTGCAGAAAAGATAGGTCAAGGAATTATTCACTCAGATAGCCAGGTTGCCATTTCCAATATCCAGAGGACGCTTCAAGCTGCCACGGTGAAGGATTTCCTGATGTGTGAACATTTCGACCTGTTATTTCATTTGTGGTGCATTAGGGATAGAGTGAACATTACCCTTCGCAAAGTCAAGTCACACCAAAACATCAAAAATATCCATGACCCTTTGTTGAAGTACTGGTCCATTGGCAATAACTACGTCGATCGTGTTGCACAACATGCTTGCCTTCACATGGAGTCGGATTTTGTCAGTAAAATGGATCAAATACACAGGGATAATGAGAAAGACAAAGCAGATCTGGAGAATATTTTTCATTTGCACTTGGAGCTTCAGGATGTGCGTGCGCGTGCCAGTGCCAATAAAGATTCTGGTGATAAGGTGACTCGTCATGATTACCGTTCACTTCAAAATGCTTACAGTAGCTGGCTGGTGATTGACACCCCCTACAGTTTTCAGGAAGCAGATCTTCAATTTCTCCAGCATTCCTCCTTTGGTGAAGCAATGGCGACTTTAACATACAACTGGTTGCGACAATTGGTGTGGCCGGCAACGGACAATGGCCCTCTCAACTGCAAAACCGGTATCACATGGGTTGAACTCAGCCTTTCATGGATGTTTTATAACAAACAGTTTGTGCCGTGCTTGCGCAAGGATCATTTGGGTATCATGCGACTTTGCTTTGTTTCTGGTTATCAAGCTGCTAAGGAACGAGGTATGTCGTTTACTGAATGTGGTACAATGATACAGAAGATGATTGACAACACCTGTGCATTACTGCCACAACAAATTATCCCTGCGAACCTTGTGCGTGGTAAGGTCAGTTCTCTCTACAGGTTGGGATCAAACAGATGGCACCAGGGATTTTCCGTTAGACCCCAGATGCCATGTCAAGACAAGGTTGTTCAACTTCTGGCAAATACTTTTTCTGGATGTATGCAAGGACTGAATGGCACACCCGAAGTGCCGGTGGAACTTGGTAGTGATTCTGTTGGAAAGGGAACTTGGGCTCATCGTGTTTCACTCGCTAAGACGGCAATGGTAAAAACCAGGAAAAGCCGCTTGGCACTTAATTGACCTTCGGATCTCGTGCGATTGTGTGCTCTCTTGGCCCGTCGGCAGGGAGGGTGCACACTGGGAGCAAGTGAACAGCAACAGCTATTTTCAGCCTAGTGTTTTTTTGTAATTCAGCCAGATATATATGATGTACAATGATATAATTTCATATACTTATATAATTATATACCATAAACCCTTATTAGTTGTAGTTACAAACCAATTTATCACGAATCAGCTGGACCTCCGATTCCGGACCGCCAGGACCCCGACCCCGAGCCGGCAGCGGACACGGGCGCGCCGGCGACTCCGGCGCCGGAGCCAGTGCCGGCCTTTCCGATGCCCTTCGAGATGAATGCGGAGATGTTGCCTGAGATGGAAGGACACCATGATCATGACATGGAGGTTTCTTGACATGGGGGTACCCCAATAGCTGGATGGTTTATCATGAAAAATCATGAAAAATCATGGAAAATCCCAATCTAAAATGGATGACTGGGGGTACCCCCTGACTTCGGAAACCTTCATATCATCATGCCGTCATGCGGCGTTGGCGAACCTTTTTGGATGGGGATATATGAGGTGGGTTTGTTTGAAAATATGGGGATCCAGAGGGAGATCTTGTGGGAAAATTGTGGATATATATATATATATGGATAGGTAACCAATAGTACATTTCATGTGGTTATTTCTGGACATACCATGCCAAATAGTATGTTTGGATTTGTCCATAGGGATTGAACCAAGAAATATGGAGAGAAGTGATGACGGTTATAATGGTGTGTGTAGGAATGGGGATTTAACCCCCAATGTATGGCCAGATGAAATAGGGAAAATTATGATTAAAAGTAGATGGAATGGGGTACCCTATTTTCAGACAAACCTAGGTAAATTCATGGAGATTTTGGGATAAATATGGAAGAACTCCGGGATAATCATAGCTTTTCTTGTCTCAAAATTGCGATCTGATTGGGGAAATTGTTTGGGAAATTGTATTTACCCAGATGTGGATTTAACTTGCAATGAGGCAAACCTAAAAAAACAACGGGATAATGATGGTTTCATTATGAGATAAGTTCTATGGATCTATGAGAAATATGGTTGACTATATGTCATGTTCTGATTCTGGGATAGTAAGAATTAACCCATTAAATAAACAGGTTATGACTTTTTTGGTATAACTCTACTAAGGGGATGCTGAGGAACTCCAACTGGTTGATTGGTTGGGGGATGCGAACCTGCCTTTTCTAGATTAAATCGAAGCGGGAACCCCAACGAACCAACCAGTCTGAGATTTTCCAATCGGTCTTGACACGGCTCAAGTATTTTTTAGAATTTGACCACTAAAAATTATTATGAATGTAACCAACATATAGGTTATAGGATGTTTGACCACCATGTTTAACCATCATGTTTTAGTGGAATTTTCTGTTCACAAAAAGCGTGCTTTTCTTGACCAAACTTTGGGATGCTCAAACACACGATTGGGATTTTGAGCCAAAAGTGATGATGTTTAACCTATATATTTTTTGGGAATTGTGCTTGATTTGTGACCAACAGAAATGGGGATTGTTTGGCAAGCAAATTTGTGACCAGCAAACAACTAATAGTATACTTTTACTAAGTTGTTCTTGTTTTTTGATAAACCCTATTTATCTTAGCACACCAACTGGGTTTTAAGCAGCAAAATGAAATCGTTTCTAGCGCTGGATGTTTGACATATGTTGTGCAGGAACTCAACCAACATCATGTTATTTGGGGAACACCTCTTCTTCATCATAATGTTGGCAAAGCAATAATAAACCACCCATATTTTGATGGTTTACAGCACCCATTTATGGTAAGCTTGGGGATGGTTACTGCTCTACGAACATCATTTATTCATGTTCTTTGGGGATTTAAGAGAGAGAACATGTAATTTTAAGCCGCAGCATGTGGGGTTGAAGCAACAGAACAGAACTAATCCGGCCATTCATCAACAACACATGCAATGGATCAACAAACAAGGAGATGGAGGTTTCCGTTTCGTCATGGGGGTACCCCCAGTCATAAACATCATCCATTTAGTGAGATTTTCCGAAACCATCCAGCTATTGAGGTAACCCCTCAATTATAGACACCCCATATTTTGTTTGGAGAGGTGTACAATCTGCAAGGATGGGAAGTATTTTGACCTGTAAGTATTTGACACAATGGAATAGCTACGAACAGGGGAAATTGAAGTGCCAATTTATGCGAATGTCATGAAGATACGTACATACATATGTGTACATATATACATGCATGGAGTAGTCATGACATGTCATGTCATGTCATGACACATCATGAAACATACACTGCCAATGGCCAAGTACCGCAGTGAAATTATCTAGTGTAAGTGTTTGACAAAACGGCAAGGGGCATCAGTCATCAGTCCACGCAAAGTTGTTGCATTGAATGTATCTATGTGTGAATCAATGTATATATTTATATACATATTAGACTCATGTATATACACATGATGAAATACATCTATTAGAGTCTATGCATGTATACATGTACAGTATGTACATACAATATACATACTGTAAGTACAATTTTATTGTGATATGTACAGTAACTATATATACACAAGTTCATGATTATACATGTACATAGATATATCATATGCATACTTCCACTTGAACAAAGGGCATGGGCATTGTTACATGGCGGGCCTGTTGCAGGAATGGCCAACAACTTATTGATGGCGCATGAGGATGAACTGGTGCCATCATGGGCCGAGTTTCACCATGAGTTGTTTCAGGAGCTTGTCCCTAGGCTTGACTACTTGGTCAGTAGATTGACCCATCATAAAATGAGATCTGATTCCATAGATACCCTAGGGTTTTAGCGTTTACGCGTGGAATTTTTTGGCTGCTTTGAACATCATCGAATCATTGGTGGACCGGATTCTGGTGGATGATCAATGATGATCCCTTTTTGATGGAAAATCTGGGTCCAAATCACCATGGGCCGTGACTTAGCAGTTAAGGCGAGCCCAACGAGATGAAGAATAGATGGTATATGGAAAACCAACAGTTTGCTATGGAAAATGGCCCATGAAAATAGATGGTTTACCTATTAAAAATGATGATTTTCTATAGCTATGTTAGTCATTACCAGAGGGTATATTATAAACATATACTGTATCAAGCAACTATATCATGGGAATGCAATCGTCTATCCATGGGAATAGTCCATTGAATCACCATGGATTTCCACTTCGCAGGTGGAAATCTCTGCAGGGTGACTGGCTATATTTTGGATGATTTTGGGGTACCCCCATGACTTAGGAAATCCTCATAGAATCAGTTCATACTTTGGATAAGTTTACTTTGGACATGGATGGATACTGATGGATATATATCTATACATATATGTACATAATTGCTGCTTTAAATGAGGATGGATAATGACCAGCTAGAAAAAAAGTTTTTCCCCACATTGACGTGTGGGGTTTTTGTTTTTAGTTCTGTATCCGCCGCCTCCGTCCGCCCGCCCGCCGCCCGCCCGTCCTCCTCCTCACTCACACTCACTCACTCACTCACTCACTCACTCACATCACTCACACTCACTCACTCTCACTCACTCACTCACTCACTCACTCACACTCACTCACACTCACACTCACACTCACACTCACACTCACACTCACACTCACACTCACACTCACTCCCTCACTCACTCACAGACTCACTCACTCACCTCACACACACTCACTCACTCACCTCACACACACTCACTCACTCACACACACTCACTCACTCACTCACACTCACACACACACACT
>Ga0126342_10008646_pt1 | contig 18256 bp, 18 predicted proteins | sample Cyp1metagenome_FD_92528 | JGI IMG/M metagenome (GOLD analysis project Ga0126342, IMG submission 92528) | Coral microbial communities from Lord Howe Island, Old Settlement Bay, Australia - Cyphastrea 1 metagenome | ecosystem: Host-associated > Invertebrates > Cnidaria > Coral ... | reverse complement strand
CAGGGGTCGTCATGGGTCGTCAGGAGTCGTCAGGGGACGTCAGGGGACGTCAGGGGTCGTCAGGGGTCGTCAGGGGTCGTCAGGGGTCGTCAGGGGTCGTCAGGGGTCGTCAGGGCTCGTCAGGGGTCGTCATGCAGGGGTCGTCAGGGGTCGTCAGGCAGGGGTCGTCAGGGGTCGTCAGGGGTCGCCAGGGGTCGTCAGGAGTCGTCAGGAGTCGTCAGGAGTCGTCAGGGGTCGTCAGGGGTCGTCAGCGTTCGAGGTCGTCAGAGTCGTCAGGAGTCGTCAGGAGTCGTCAGCTAAAATTGGACAACTGTTGTTGCCATCTCTGATGATATCACTATAATATATATATATATACATATATGTATATGTATATATTTATATATGATATAACTATATACATATAACTGCACAAAGATTTGTGGCACTTTTTGGATCTTTTTAAGGGACATTCGCATCCCGCCTTTGGTTTCTCCAGGTCCCTGACGGTGCTCCCTTCCCATTGCAACTGCGGCATGTTTCTCCGTGTCACCTGGCGAGTGGACTTCACCGGAGACCTGGCCGAGCTGGAGGACTTCCACAAAAAAATGGAGGGCTTTTGGGTGTTTTCTGTGGGGATTGGGCCCAAAAGTTGGGTTGATTCACGGAATTATCATGGATTTATCATGGATTTATCATGGATTTATCATGGATTTATCTATTGAATCGCCAGAAGTATCCAAAAGTGGGATGGATTAGGATGGATTTATCTATTGAATCTAGTGTTTCACCCGATGTTCACTGATCTAACACTTGTGGACCAACTTAGATGGGGTTTGAAGCGGCCAATAAGAAACTATATACAACAAGCAATTCTTGTTAGTTCATCCAAACAAGAAAGGACTTCACCAACAAACTATGGATCTATGGGGAGTTAAGCAAGGCGACACGTGGTCCAACAAGAGGCAGTTTCAAACAACACGCTTCTCAGCCAGTTCAAGGAAACGTGGGGCATGTATGCTTTACAAGGGAATCCAATCCAACCAGATCATGAGTCAATATTTGATACCTTTTGCATGTAATTATTCATGATTTTCTCATCTCTCGGCTTGAATTGGTTTGGGCAATTCTACAATACCCGTACTTGTCAAACTGATCAAACTGTTTTTTCTTGGCTTGTGGTCGATTACAGTGCAATTTTCCGATATTATTTGGTTGGTTAGAGTTCTACATTCTACATATAAGGTGTTTGGTCTCAAAACCCATATCGTAAGATCAAGATCAAACAAGATCAAACAAGATCAAACAAGATCAAACAAGATCAAACACTCATGTTCATTCTGCTAGAACTCCCAGGCTTTACCGTTCTGGTTTTCATTTGGTGTTCTTGCTCCGTAAAACGTCAGGAGTTGACGAACCAACGGAGTGGCGGCTGGTTGTGGCGTCGCATTCAAGCCTGGACCGGGGAGCAACGAGGCAACCTGTTCGATTGGCTCGAGAAGTTGCTACAGAAACAGTCCAAGATGTTGCCTCTGCACATGGCGGCCATTCACAAACTGCGGCTGGGTTGATTCGGATTGATTTTCTGGCGGTTTCGAAGTGTGATATGTCTGATGTATGTTGAGTGAAGACGGTCTTTGGAAGTCTTTGGGGTGTTTGTTCTGATTCTTATGGACTCGTGGGATTTATATGGTTTTGGAGAGGGCGCATGTATGCGCATGTATTATTATGTCATATTATGTCATGAGACATCTCACGGTAGTCGAATTTAGTACATAATGCAATTAGTTTGTCCTCAACTTGTTTTTTAAATATATTTTTTGCTGGGGGTTCCAATGATTTCCGCGGTTTTTTCCAGACAGATGGTCCGACTAGGTCCTAGGTATTGATTGTCACCATTGCCGCAGCCGATCAGTGGCCTCTGGCTGAGGTCGATGTTTTGGTTACTGATCGCTTTATTGGAACTGCTGCTTCATGCAGCTTCCAGCGTTCAGCTGTATCAAGGTTCTGTATCCTTTCAATGCCCATCGATTGAGGAGCAAACCTTAGAGATCCAGGCTGATGTAAAATATGGAGCCGTGGAGGACGGGGTTGAAATTGGGGCTTCGCCCACCGGAATCAGTTGGCGAAAACCAGAAACCAAAATGGTCAGTCTCAAACCAACATTTTGAACCATCACCAGATCCAAGACTCCAACGAATTCCCAGTCTTGACAGAAAAACAAAACAAAATCACAAGAACGCCACCGTATCGAATCCATTTGTAAGTTTTTTTCGGACCAGCATCCCTTCAAGTTTGCCGCCAGATCTGCCAGATCTGCCAGATCTGCCAGGTTTCAGGTCAGCTGCTGACCATCCTCCTCCTCTTCTTGTCCATTTTCCTCAGTTCCCGGGCCCAGTGGCGCATCTGCCTGGAGGTCACGGCCGGGGAGCTGCGGCAGCTCCTGGGGCCCCAGGGCGGCCGTGACGGCGGCGTCGTGGTGCCCAAGACGCGGCACCCGGTGCTGAGCCGCGTCTTCGGCAAGGAACTCACGGAGCTGCGCGGCCCGCGGCGACCTTTGCCGGTGGAGCAACCCAAGATGTGGGGAGAGGAGACGGGAAACCACTGGAAAATTATGGGAAATGGTGGGAAGTTGGGTTGATTTCACACAGTTTTTTAAAATTTCCTATGCTGGACAGGTTACTTTTGTTTGTGGTTTTTGGATGTTTTTGGTGGTTCTTATAAATGTTTGGGGATTTAATTGAGGGATGGAGACTGGCTATGACTGGCGGATGTTTTTTTTGTTGAAGTTACATCGTAAACATGTGATGATCTGAGGATCCCAATTGATGACCATTTGTTTTGGATAGGATTGTTAGATGTTGGTACGGGCCCTGGTCGAACATGGTGATTAATGATGAATGAATGTCGCAAAAAGTGACAACGCCAAAAGACAAGATGATCAAGAATATGATCAATATAGTTACTAGTATATGCGACCTACTGCCAATGGAGAGAGCGAGAGAGAGAGAGAGAGAGAACAAAAAACAAGCCTCCAGTTCTCTCTTTTCTCTTGCGGTTGTTTGCGGCTGGATATGCTACCGAAAGCCAAAGAAATATTATGGGGTTCCTCTTACTTCACAAGTCACAGTTGGGTCAAACTGTTCAAACCTCATTTTTTTGGTGGACAAAGAATGGCTGACCCCAAAAACAGTGCTGATACATATTTATGCTGTTTCCGAACCCCAAACGAAGAAACAACTACGGAACCACGGGAGGCTGCTGAAGTCTCACATTTTTTTCATCATTACCCTTGAGGACTCAGAAGTTCTTCACGCGCACTTTGGAAATGTCAAGGAACGCTCTACTCCACAGGTGCGACAGAGGGGATACCTTTTGTCTTTGGCAGCTTTGGGTGCTGTCTTGCTCTTCAATGCTTCCAGCTCCTGTTGGGGGTGGCTCGAACTGAGGATTCTGAGGTTCAATTGATTTGGGTTTTACTGGCAACACACCCAAAAATGGCAATCTTCATTTTAATCGCAAAAACTGATGATCTGATGGATCTGTGCCGGTTGGTTGATTCAAAGATTGCCATGTAATCAATGTTCATCCCCTTAAACCCATGTAATTTTCTGGGTTTAACCAGCAAAGGTTTCGCGCGAAAGGTGAAATTTTAAGTCCCAACCTTCTGCGTAGATTTTTTTGTCAACCGCAGCGTTCAAGTAATCAGGTGAAGGAACCATCTTTTTGGCCAGATTTGTAGGTTACCCATTGGCTGATTGGTGGTGTGGGCTGGTTGTTTTGAAAGAACCTCTTGACGAATTGATTAATTAATGATAAATAATGATACGCAACTTATGTTCACTCTGGGCGTGCATCCCGCGGATTGCATTTCATTGGCATTGTTTCTTGCATTTGGGGTTGAAACCCGCAAGATGTTCACTGGAAAATTGTGATGTTAAGCTTTTCCGAAAGAGGAATTACCCCAGTGTTTGTGATTATATATCCCTTTAAAAGAGAGTCCAGCCATTTGCGGGGGTTGAAACATGATCAAACATGCACGAGTTTTGCTGTTTTGTCCGCCCAAGTTTGCCAGAATTACATAAGGATTGGATAGGATTGGTAGATTAGTGGTTAGGATCACTTGGAGATATCCAGCTGAGGGATCAGATCCAGCAACACTCACCATATAGTTGCCCTGGTGAATATCAAAAACTCTGGTATAGCTGTCATCCCTTTAAAATCGGGCGAGTTTGGCAAGACATGTTGATAATTCTCCATCCAAATTTTGTTGGCACATAAATGGCATCTACAATGTGAGGCCCCCCAGTTATAAGTTGGTTTATAAGCTCCAGTAACTATAGTTATAAGTACCATAAACCATAGTTATTGGAGTTATAAACCAACTTAGCTATCTTGGGGGCCTCACATTGTACACAAAACAAACATCTCAAAATCTGCCCGCACCGAGGTGCATCAACGAGATCTCCCTTGGAGCGAGCGGTGGTTTGTTCGACGTGGAAGCGCAGCTCCTTCTCTTAGGCTCCTGTGGGCGTCACAATGGCAGCGGCATCCCCTGTCTCCTGGGACCCTGAGGGATGCGGGATGGTGACTGATGGTGCGGGAGTCCAAACCTATCCTAAAAGCTATGGAAATCATGGTGATTTAAAGATAGTTTAAGCAGCAACCATGATTATTTCACCAACCAAAATGAAGTTTTAAACAATTTAAACAATAAACATGATGGTTTAAGCGAGAAACGCGGTTGTAGAATGGGGATATAAAATTTTGAACTATGTGGACGAACATCCAGCTATACCAGCTTTGATTTGGGGAATGTTGAACACCTAAGACCCAGGAAAAACATGGAAAAACCACAGAATGTGGATCCATTTTAATTTTGCGGCTACATTTTTGGCCGCCATATTTTGACCACCCATTGTTCACCAGCAAAATCCCAAGATTTAAGGGGGAAGCTGAAAACTTAGTCTCAAAAAATGGTTCTAGATATTCTAGAAGGCAAAACTGTATTTCACTGAATTTTTGAATTAAATGTTATTTCTTTGACTGATACTGATACTGTATTCAAAATACTTTTTCAACCAGCACGCAGACGAGAATTCAAACACACGCTTTGGTTTAATCAACATGAACAACTCGAACCACCGTTCACTATGGTTCAATCATTCCAAAACGGTGGAATGTTATTTTCGCTGTTTGAGCAGCAGAATCCACAGCAATGAGGATTTGTGAAGTCACTGCTTGGTGTGCCTTTGTGTTTATACACATGTGATCCTCTCCATTTATTCCACCCCCCTAGAAAAATAGATAAAAATAGATGATTCCCAGAAAACGCCTCCACCATGATGAGAATTTCTCAAGCCAAAAGCAGGAGCCTTCTGCCTTGTGATCCTCATCTTGGCACAGCTAGTGATCTCGGCCGCCGGGGTCACCGTCAGTGAAAAGCTGCAGGATGATGATCAGATGGCCATCACTTTGGTGGATTTCCGGGAGTACCAGGAGCAATCTGGCACCCATGGCACCCATGGCACCCATGGGTCCGGAAAAGACAGCTATACCCTCTGGTTATGTCAGACATAGCTATTGAAAATGGCCATAGAAATAGTGAGTTTTCCCATTAAACATGGTGATTTTCCATAGCTATGTGACAGTTTACCAGAGGGTACAGATATACAGTATGTAAGCGGACATCAACTATATACCAAAGGAAATAAATTAGGTTATGTATCGTCTATGGGTTTTCTGTGAAGACCGGAAGGCTAATGTCAGTGCCACTGAAATCCACTGGAAATAGAGTGGCACATTGACATTGTACGTTGTTTCTTTTAACATGGTTTTTTCTTCCCGTTTTCCGTCTCCGTTCAAGTGGGACACCTTCGCACCACTGATATCCTTAATATCATCCTCTAGTAAGTATAAGCCAACATAGATAGGGAACACCCACCATTTCTTTTCGATCATTTCCCGGGGGGTGTCCCATGGCTTTTCCATGCTTTGAAAATCTCTGTCTGGTTGGTGGTTTGGAACATGAATTTTATGACTTTCCCATCATATTGGGAAGTTCATCCCATCCCAACTGTTACTCACTCCATCATTTTTCAGAGGGGTAGGTATACCACCAACCAGACATTAACAATCATTAATCATCATAAACCATCATTAAACGACCATTAAACACCATTTATATAACTTTTGTTTTGTCCATGGAATATTTAGCCTTAAATCGCCATTTTGTCCAACTGGATTGGATCGGTGGATCGATGATCTTTTTTGTTGTCGGTGATTATCGATAACCACGAATTCCAGTGGTTAAGAGATGTTAAGAGGGAGCGTTTCGGAGCTATGTGTATCCATATCCCATAGGATCCATGTATGCCATATATGGTAACATTTACCATCAATATACCCCAAATGTTAGCATATATACGATACATGGATCCTATGGGTATTCCCTACAGTTATGGCCATTTATCAGTTATAAGTACTTATAAGCCCATTTATAGAATGTATAATCCCATTTAGAACCAGTTATAACTGGTAAATGGCCATAACTGTACTAAATGGGGAGCCTTTCGGAGGTATACTAAGAGTTTCCCGACCAAAAATGATAGTTATCGTTTTGGAGAATCATTGGATGATCGTTGTGAAATCCCTCTGAAACCATTGGGTCCTTTGAAAATCAGGAGAATTTGATCCACAGCCTCTATGCTGGTCAGAAGGTTCGCAGCCATGTTTGGCTCCGTCCCTATGGCGAAGCATGGCAGGCCCTCGGAAGTTCACCCAGATGCCGGAAATGCGGAAATTTTCTTGGATGATTAGCGAACCAAGATCAGTGATTTAAACGCTATTTGAAGGTGATGTCAAAATTATCAGTGATTTAAACTCTAGGGAAGGGGAATTGCTTATGAATTTTACTTCAAATTTCAAATTTCTTGGTCGAATCCCTATATCGGCCACTTCCATTCGGCTTTTTTTTGCCCATCCCAGGTGGCCAACTTTTCTGAAGCTGGAGGGCTACGGAGCAAGTGGCGCCGCAGTCAGTCGGTGGTCAGCGGGGTGCGAATTGTGGAAACTCCTGACGAGCAGCGCCTTGGACGATGGAAAGTTGTTGTGTTTCCTGTGGTGAGGTGACCTATGCCATTTAACTCATCTTGAAACGGGTGAATTTTGCGAGGTTGGATTTGCTACATTGATTTCGCAAAAAGATGAGTCAAGGACAAATTGCATCCTGAAACTGCGGGAAACTTCGGTATTTTATGACTTTTTTTTTGTGTCAATACTCATGCCCCATCACAAAAAAAGCAACTGCCACGCAACAACACATGCTCCCACATTTCATGGTGTGAAGCAAAATTCAGTGATATTGCCAGGTGGGATCAGGTGCATTCGAGAGGTTTGCCTACAGATGAGGGTCCTTCAACTGTTTATGTGCAGTTCGACACTCCTGACGATGAGACCGAGATGTCCAAAGACTCGGTCGCCAAAGTGCGACAGATGGTGCCCGTGGACTTCCTCCCTGGTGCGTTCTTTTGTTCCGTGATTGGCCGGCAGTCGGCGACTGGTAGCATCTGGTTATGACTAACAGTTCGCCATGGTATAGATGGCCCATAGAAATAGATGGTTTACCTATTAAAAATTGCGATTTTCCATGGCTATGTTAGTCATAACCAGATGGTAGTTTTCACAACTTCAGACAATGGGTTCAGCACCGGGGATTTTTGCACACTCCTGAAAACGATCACGGAAACCCGATTTCGGTTGGTTGAAACAATGACTCGATGTTCCTATATTTATGATGACTGTGGTTTCAGTAGTTTCTATGTGCATCATGCTGGCCAGGTGAGCGTTGGTCGGCAAGATGCTTGGAACAATCTTTCCATGATGGCGTCGTGCTCTGCCCTGGCATTGGTGGTTTTTGATCTCACCTTCCACTTGCAATACAGCATCCAAGGTACCTTGAGGATATGTCCTGTTTTGTTGCTGGTACATATCGTTTTTTGGTTGGCATAGGGCCCCCCAAAAGGATAGCCAAGTTGTTCCTGCAAGTTGCAGATGATGTTTCCTCACGTTTCCAGGTATTTAATGATTTGATCTATTTTAGGTTTGCAATACTTTCAGCATGCTTTAAGCTGGGATTTGCTTTCCAGTGGTATGCTGACATTTTTGGGTTGCATCGTTTCTGCAGGTGTGGGCATTGCATATTTCACAAATGCGGGCATTGCCTATATAGCCTACCCACTGGTTATGACTAACAGTTCGCCATGGTATAGATGGCCCATAGAAGCAGATGGTTTACCGAACTTAAAAATGGTGATTTTCCATGGCTATGTTAGTCATAACCAGATGGTATATATATATAATATTCCAAATTCCAGGTACTCTCCTGAAAGATTGTGAAGATATCCTCAGTGGCCGCTGTTTGGAACTGGAACCGCGTGATCAGAGAAGGGTGGCTTCGGCCATCGGGGTCTACCTGGCCTTGCTGGGAGGTGTTTGCATCATCCTGGTGATTGGCTTCCTGATACCACTGCGCAGAGAGAAGCTATGCCAATCCTTTGGGTGAAACAGTCACCTGAGCAGCCGGGGCAAAAAAAGCAGTCCCATACTGATGCAGTTGAGACTTGAGACCATTCAACCTTATAATATGCCTTAATATGCTCCATGGATCAAACATCAATTTTGGTGATTCAGCACACCACTGGGTTTGTTTAGACGGATGTCTCCAGGGGAAAGTATGGGTATATATATATACTATATCATCATGCACCATCCACATTTGGGGTTTCCTTTCCCAATTGTTGGTGGATGTTGGTGGTCAATTTTTTCCCCACCTGGCCTAGGAACACCACGCGAGGGCCCGGAAGCGGGGTGGCCAACAACCAGCTGCTGAATGATCTGGTCGCAGAGAAAAAGACGTTGAACAGAACTTGTGGCTGGCGAGTAGACACAGTGTAGACACCATGCTGCTGCAGAAGCTTCATTTTTGTTTTGAAACTGGGTTACCCTCTGGTAAACTAACATAGCTATGGAAAATCACAATCTTTAATAGGTAAATCAACTACAAATTGGCCATGTTCAATAGCAATGTTAGATTACCAGAGGGTAAGCGTGATAAAATGAGAACGCCCAGTGTAAAAGAGTTTGTGCAATTTGGATAGCCCGCTCCATGGCATCACTGTTCGAATCGGACTGCAGCAAAATGGACCTGGATCTTTTAATTAAAGCAGAAAATGATCATGAGTTGAGCAATTTACACTAGATATCTCCAGATAATGTTCTATAGTTAGATGTTTCTTGGTGGCTTACCCTCTGGTAATTTACTTGAACCCTCTGGTAGTTCAACATAGCTAGAGATGGAGAATCAGCAATTTAAATTTTTGAATTGGTATATAAATCACCACACATCATCTATAAATGGGCCATTTCCATAGCTATTTTACATAACCAGATGGGACCAGTTGGCGCCCTCCACCGCTCCAGGATTGGTCCGGGCCAGGCGTGAAAAGTGGGGCCTGTTTGGAAGGCCAGAGCAGCTTGCAAGTTTAGGTGTATACATACACATACAAATATGTCGATATTTAGTTATGATGTTATGTGTATACATGTGTTTGCATTATGCATATGGTATTCAATCATGCAAGTAGAGCTATAGATCTATCTACCTATCTACCTATCTAGCTATCTAGCTATCTAGCTATCTAGCTATCCATCTGTCCGTCCGTCCATCCATCCATCTATCATCTATCTATGTGTGTGTTTATGCATGTTTGTTTATGTATGCAGTTTGTATTCCACAATGATGCGTTGTTTGATGTCACATATGTCAACGCGCTTTTTTAAGAGCTTCCAGGAATGCTCCGCGCCAGGTGCCTTCCAGCCTGGACATTGGCCCGGAGCACCAGCAGTCACAGAATGGCGATGAGAATAGCGGATCATCCTAGGGATTGATGGTCCAAGCTTCGAATGTGACACATATGGTGATCCACGTGCAGCTGCCATGGTTAGTATTGGTTAGTATAGTGTTTGATAGTGATTAATAGTGGTCAATAGTGCTAGTGGTGATTCGTGGTGATCATTCGAATGGAGTTAGCGGTAATCAGCTCGGCTTGTTGGACCCCCCAATTTGTTTGATGATTTTCCATTGAAACCTCCATTTATAGTGGATGTTCCATGACCACGTTGGATTACCTCTGGGGTATCTGATGGTATCTGACACATTCTGACACAAGACGAGGCCTTCCGTGACATGATTTCATTGCTTCATAAAGCCATTAGCTGAGCTATTAGCCATAGGGCCATTAATAAAGCCGCCATAAATTTCAGAAATCTAGGAGGCCTCACCTTGTATAGAGTATGATCAACCGTCCGTGGGACTGCCCGGAGTGCACCAAGGTGCACCACCTACCGAACTTCCGTTGGCTGGAAGATATTGGAATCCTTATTGCTTTTGCATTGAAAGATGTTGGAATATATTGGTTAATATGGGTATATGATAGGAAATGATAGGAACCAAATTGCGGTCGGAGTTCTTTGTGTTGGAATAGAATTCCAGAATTCCCATGTTTGATCTTGGCACCTGCCGACGCTGTCCTGGGCTGAAAGGAAGCCAAACTCCAGCTCCGCAAAATGAATCGACCCCATGGTAGCTGGGGTAGTAGCTGTACCATTCAATCATAGGGTGTCATCCACACAGGATGGTGCCCCAGAGTTAGTTATACATATATAAGCTGTTTATAGCTGTTTTACAACTAGTTTGACTGGAGTTTCCAATTGGCAACATCAATCTATAAACTCTAGTTAGATGTGTCAACTTTTCACTCGGAGGCACCATAGCCACAGAAATTCCTGTTTTTCTTCCCATCACCAGGACATCCCAACAGTGATGGCTCGGATGGTCAACCAATGCCAATATTGAATACACCGCCCCAGTTGGGTACATATTCATGTGTAGAGCTGTCTGTTTATTGTATGATTAAAGCTTGGTTATAATAGTATATAGAAACTGTATATACACACATTCAGAGAGAGAGAGAGAGAGACATGACAAGTTTAAGTGTGTGCGCAAACTTCACGTGTCATCCTCCGAATCAATGGCTCACAGGTTGCGATTATTCCATGATTCAAACATATTCAAAACCAGATCAGCTACTGAATCCAAAACAACCACAAAAAAGAACGATCTGACAATTTCAGATTGCTTTTTGCTGATTGGCACGCCCTGTTGGTTTCCCGAGTCACGGAGATCTCCGACTCACTTGGTCGCCATGGCGCTGTTATTGCTGTTCCTGGGAGTGTTGCAGCTAGCGGTTGCTCAAGATGAAGTGGCAACAGTTCCAGAGACACAGGCGCCACTGTGGAGGGGGATTTAGAATGAGGTAAATAATCCCATGACATGGTAAACCCGATCATAAACCATCCCATTACAGCAAGCATTTCTGAAAATGGGATGGGACATCAATGCAGTTGGATCCCAGTTGGCACGGGGGGTTAGGATCGCACCTCTTTCGGTCTCGGCAGAGATTCTCATCCCGCTAACATTTGGAATCTTCAGGATTTGCATGGGGGGATGGTAGCTCTAGGGTGTACCTGAGCATGTGGTATAGGGAATAGGGAAAATGGAGGAAAAAAAACAAAATTCGAGTAATTACCCCACAGGCAGATCACTATTTCTAGTGGTAAAATTCAAATTATTGCTTCTTAAATTCCATTAATCACCATTCATCATCATACTATATAACAACTTATTGATGTTTACGTATTTTTACCATGTCTTGCTGCTGTAGGTAAAAGCTTTGTAACATAGTGCGTATCCAATCTGCAGGGTGACCTGATGGCGATCGAGAGAGAGAACTCTTGACCCCAAGTCCCAACATAACCGGTTTAGCCACTATTGATACGGTTAATAACCACTAATACAACTTACAATGATTCACATCAGTTATATAATAAGTACATATATATATATTATATAACTTAACCACTATTTTTACCATTCAACTCAGAATTAATATCTGTTAATGTGGGAAAGCCAATGCCGCTCCAGGTGCAAGGCAACTTGCAACTTCATCCAGAGACTGAAGCTGCCGACAACGAACTGGAGCGCGTGTCCAATGTCTTATCGAAGGACGCGGGGTGGGCCCAGCCGGTTACAGCTGTTACATCCCCGCGCATGGTCAAAAGTTGGATTTAACATTAAGACCGGGTGACTTTAATGGGAGATTCGTGGGGTTATCGTGGGATTTACAACTAGTCCTGTAATCAGAACCTAGGTTGGTTCTACTATGATATACCCAGTTAGGGGATGGCCATCAATCCATTTAATGGTGTGTATATGTGACATTGTAGCATTCTGTACATATTCCCATCTGGGGATCAGCTTCGGATGATCATGTCTGCATTTTATGGATGTCCTTAAGACGAGAATAGCTGTGAAATCACCATGTCTGCATCATTGGAACATATTTGAACTATGATTATGATGATAGCAGCAAGACTGATCCTGGTAAAAAAAAATAAACGAGTATAGTCATAGGATGAGATAAGCTCTAAATCTGAAGTCTTGCTTGAATCAATCATGATATGTACTCATGATAATAGCCAGTACGAACGTCTACAAATCACGAAATCCTAGAATTGGGCCAAGGGACTTTTACAAGAACACTGGGTATTTGATAGTAAACACATGTCAAAACCATTCAAAACCACGGTTTCCTGGTGAGATTTTCCCTTAAACCCATCCGTCGGACATGTCCGCTCCAGGAGGGAGAGCATGCACTGGAAGGTCCCATCACACCTTCCACAGACAGCTGCTTCCGACACGGCCGGGCGATTTCCAACGATTTTTGAAGATTTTTGAAACGACCTGGAGCAAGGTGAAAATGTGTTGAATTTGGATTTTTGGCTGGACAGACATGTCCACTACCACTTTTCATGAACTTCAAGGCTTCAAAAACATCTCCATGCTGGAAGAATGTGAGCTATATGTCTAGGTGGTATGAGCCAAGCCCGTGTGAATTACGGAGTGGATATGGAGCAAGAGCTGGTTACAATGAGCAAATGGAGATAGGGACATGACAAATCATCACTGTTGCTTTAGCTGACGCCGACACCCATCATTGAGGCTCATTGTCTGGTTGACGGTTTCAAAATTCAAACGTATTTATTTTCACACACACATATAATATTATACATATATATATATGTAAAATATAAAATATAATATAATATATATATATATATGTATAATGTAATATAATATATATATTTATTTATTTATTCCTCTTATTTGATGACCATAGAATTTTTTGGGAGATTCCATAGCAGCGGGATATGGCGGAGTCCAGCTCCATGGCGAGGTTGGGGCTACGACGATGCCTGGCACAAGGATGTGAATGGTGGCTACGTCTCCAACGCGCAGACCTGCCAGGCGTGACTCATCACCTCCAGAGAGGCTACCGAAGCTGTTCACCATGGAAACCACCATGGGGATTAATGATTTATGGACGATATGAGGGTATCCTCATAGGAAACCTCCATAATTGATCCGAAATCGAGGAATTGTGCGGATTGTGGATTTTGCAGCCGTTATTGATGACCAGAGGGCCTAGAAGGAACCATGAAGTGATATTCCATGTCGTAAACCATGTTTTTCCACCAAAAGTTGGCGGCTCTATCCATGTTTATCCTCGGGTTGGCCCTTGACTGCCCACAGGCCACCTGCGATCAAATGTGGTTCTGCGATGTGGGGGCTCTGAAGGGTGGGAGAATAGTTGCCATTGGGAATCCTCATCATTCCCCGTCTCTCATCCCATCAAAAAAAACCATATATTTTGATGACTTGTGCAGTGGATGCTCACTAAAAAGCAAATGCACATCAAGAGCTAGGAGCATATATTCTGAATATTTCTGAATTATTATTACTGGCTGGTGGTTTGGAACATTTTTATTTTTCCATATATTGGGAATAATAATTATTATAAGTGACTAATATTGACTAATATTATTCAGAGGGTTTGAAAGCACGAACCATATTATATTCACCATTATCATATTATCATATGTTATCACTATTACTGAATATAACATATTATATCATAACTATTAATTATATAATGTTACATTCTGTTTCAAAAAGTCCTACTCTACGCGTTTTGTAACGTCGGCGGGTTCCAACCGATTTCCGATCAAAAGAATCCCTGGCGCTGGGGAGATTGCCATCACTGGCGCTGGGGATATTTTTTTTTAGAACGGGTATATAATCTTATCCGGGATAAAAAAGCAATAGGATTTTGATGATTTTCTGGACTTCTATGATCATCTATGGATATGGATTATAAATGAAAAACTTATTGTTGGATTGGTTATAATCCCAAAAAAACAAATGAGTAATGATGGTTTATGATGGAAATTGGTTAATTATTTTTGATTTGTGAACTATCACGGGTTGTCCTGATTTTGTCCAGTTGCAAAACATGACCCGGATCCTTCACAGGTTTTCACCTACTATTCGGACACAAAAGCTTGCTACCTACAAGGTGCTGTCGGGATGGAGCTAAGGAGGAACGTGTTCCATCACGCTTCTCGATGTGGAAAACTAAGCTGGTGTTGCAGACTTGTTTTCAATACGTTCATGGGATAGCGCGTGTGGCTCAATATCAATTGTTTCGTCACGGACTGTTTCCACCCCAGGATAGACAATTCCGTCACTGCACTGCAAGCAAAAAAAATATGTGCCTATCCATGCACATGCACGTTTAATCTCCATAATTAGGTGCAGAACACGGCCCATGGACCAAAGACTATCCATTCCGTTCTAGACCAAAATTGAGTCTAGACGACCCTTTCAGGCATCCGGAAGACACAAGTTTGAGCAACAGCACATACAATCTTACATTAAAAGAAACATACTATGTGTTTGTGTTTTACGCTGTTTTCTGATTTTTCTGTCATATCTATTTGTTGTGGTTGGCTGGTTGCTCTCCTACCTGGGTTTGTTGAATTTAGAAAGCACATGGTTCTGTTAGACCCAGGGACACACAGGTATATCGGTATATTGTGTAACTGTTTGTAATTTTGAACGCATTATTTACGTGCAAAGTTGGATCTAGACGTTCCACCTGTCCTGCAGGCAACCAAGCCATTAAGAGCATGAAACCTACCGCCGTCAGTGGACCCAAATCGTGCCTTGGAATGCCGATTTTATCCTTTGGTAATCAAACACGGCTAGCTCAGAAATATCCTATGATTTCCAAGATGGAATATAGCAACAGGCATGATTAAACTATTCTTGGCCTTCTTAGATTTCCTTTGAAACCATTTCCCTGGGATTTCTTGTCCCTCGTATCCTCCTCAGAAATCAAAGGAGAATCAAAGCAAGCTAAAGAAAATCTCAGGAACAGGGAAGAAATCGGAGCAGCAACCCAGCCCAAAACCTATGGAAACCAAAAGAAGAATATCCAAGAAAAAGGCAAGAACTCCCGGAAGGAAATCGAAGGGAATCTAAGGACACTGAAGGAAACCTAAGGAAGTCAGCAAAACATAGCAAAACATAAAGGATAGATCTGGCATGATCTGGGTAAACTCTTGGAAACCTTCAATGTGAGGCGTCCGTGTCTTGAGAGCCAAGAGCTTGACCAAGATTTGATCAGAGATTTCCAGCATAGCCTGCTTGAAAGAATGCATGCATCAGTGATGTTGCTCATGAGTTCAACGGTGTTTTCATGGGAAAGTCATCTATAAATGGTTGATTTTCCAGTGCTGTGATTACCAGAGGGTAATCAATAGGCATGTGTTTTGCTTCTCCATCCAAACATATATCATCCTTCGGTTACCACCAACAAACTCTGATTACAAGTCTCTTCACGGTGGTTAACTTAATAAGTTGTTTAGTGATAATATATATATATAATTGTATTTATTTATTTGTTTATTTGTTTATCTGTTTATTTATTTATTATGTACATATGTATTTACTGTTCACAACTGTTTAGCCGTTTAGCTAAACCTTCTATAAATGAGAATGTTTACATTTAAGTTGACACTATACCTCTATTATATATATATTCTTTTTATATAGGTAACACCGCTCTGTACATGACACCTCCGGTAGATATCAATCATAGCAACCACAAAAACGAAATAGAACTCCAAATTCTCGCTTGAATAATGATACATTGAAAAATGATGCTCTTAGAAAACTCCTCTCTAAAATTGGGACTTATGAGACTCCCACTTAGTCTACAAGGGGATGATCAATTCATGTTCTCTTTCTTTGGGGGTATACTTTACTTTGCCCGTGAGCCGAGGTGTTCGGCCTCTTCCCTGGCCCAAGCCTTAAAACTCACCAACCAGGCGGCGGTGAATGCTGCTCGCCGCTTGGCGTTTTCCAGCGTTTCCGGGAAGATCGGCAGGAAACCATAGGAAAATATAGAACACCACAGTATTTGATGTTCAAATCCCAGTAATTTAGCCTCTAACTAACACTTTGCAAACTGGAAAATAAGCCTTTTTAAACAGGTAAAATCAACTATCAATGACAATTTTCCGTGGCAAACTGTTAGTCATTACCCAAGGCTAAGCATGTTCTGTTTGCCCGAAAAAACCATCGTTCCGCGCGGTCCTAGGAGACGCCAAAGGTGCCGGCAAAACGGTCGACGAGGTGAAGCTCGCAGGGGCACTGGCCGCGCAACAGAATGGAGTCACTGGGACATATGGGGATGGGTCAAGCTACCATTGAACGTACCATATAAAAGGGGGAAAAACCATCCACTAACCAGCTATTTCGGTTAAAAAAATGTTTTTCATTTCCATCTTTTGGGGGGTTGTACATGGAATAACCATCCAGCTATATCAGCTATTTAGGTACCGTTTGGGTACCAGGCATTCGACCAACAACCATATATCAAGATTATCAAGGGATCCCGGATATAAATTAACATAGGCCCTGCCGAATAGGGGGTTGGAAGATTACATTCCACCAAATAGATCCGACAACTGTTTATTGTCAGGGTCTATGTTGATTTCTTGGCGGGTAACCATATGAACACTGGGGACATAATTCGGATAGAAACTGGAATGCATAATGCAACCATCGGATGATGCTTTTTGGGGACTGAAGATGTCATGGGATGCCAACTGAAAAGCCATCAAACAATGTTACACAATCTCAGACAAGTGTTCTTTGGTAGAACGTGCCGGTGGAATTTGCTCACACATCCTCCTCCAAGAATCTCCAAGAGATATATATATATAGCTGTTTTAACGGTGAGTTCTACAGAGAACCACGTTGGAGATACTGTGACTGTGACATGCCATATTTTGGTGGGACATTCCCTGACATCAAGCATTGCAAACGTGAGATGGGGGTGTCTGAAAATAGGGCTTACCCCCCACTGGATATTTTTGAATGGGGAATGATGGGAATGTGTTATCATGATCCAGTGGATTTGCGTTAAAATTTGCCTATCATTTTTCAGAGAGACACATCCAGATACCTTGGTTTCTGTTGGATTTTTGACGCGTTTTCTCAGAGGACTTCTTGGATTTAAACAGGGCCCTTTTCGGATTTGATGTTCGCTGGGTGGATCCAGTCTCCAAGGTGCTGATGGGATTATCCAACACTCAGAAGGCGCACTTTTACTGGACTTCTCCAGTGACCCCTCTTTTTTTACTCAGGAAGTACCCCAAGATTTCCGTACATGTGCACTGCTTATATTTATTTGTGCATACACTGTATCATACACTGTATAAGAATCTGAGGGGTAAAGTGTAGATTACAAGATGATACAAGGGGCCCAGTGAAAAAAAAACACACTTTTGTTGTTGGATTGTCCAAGAATCGTCCAAAAGTGGACGCCTGGTGGGTATGGGATGGTATGGGTTAAGCCCAAGAACTTCGCTCCACGAGAGGATTTGAACCTCTGAAAAGCAAAAATTCTGAAAGCTCGGAACTGAATTAAATCAACAACTTACAAAAAAACAAACTACAAGCATACCTAGCTAATGTTGTCGACTGATTAGTGGGCGGGCCCCCCCCCCCTCAAACAATTTTAGTCTACTCAATAACTGACAATTTTTTTGCGCCCCCCCACCCTCAACATTTTTTTTGAATTGATTTCAATTTACTTTTAATTGATTTCAATTTACTTTCAATTGATTTCAGTTTACTTTCAATTGATTTTCAACTGATTTCAATTTACTTTTAATTGAATTCAATTTACGTTCAATTGACTTTCAATTGATTTCAATTTACTTTCAAGGGTTTTGTTTTTTTTTTTTG
>Ga0126342_10008645_pt1 | contig 18257 bp, 17 predicted proteins | sample Cyp1metagenome_FD_92528 | JGI IMG/M metagenome (GOLD analysis project Ga0126342, IMG submission 92528) | Coral microbial communities from Lord Howe Island, Old Settlement Bay, Australia - Cyphastrea 1 metagenome | ecosystem: Host-associated > Invertebrates > Cnidaria > Coral ... | reverse complement strand
GGGGGGGGGGGCCTTTCACGTGAAAAATCACGTGATGTCCTTGAGCAGCCCCCTGAATACTTGCTAAAGCAAGAAGACTCCAGCTAGCTGACGCTAGCTTTCGTGATCAAATCGGCCAGGGTTTTGCACATCTCATGTTCTAAAAGACTGCAGCTCATCTACCTATTGAAGCTATGGTCCAGGATAAGTTGCTGCACACTTGACAAACACAACAATCAAAAAACACACATCGTTGTTGGTGATTCATTCTAGATATATAGTTGTTGCCAGCAAGCCCTTAAAACATGAAAAAAGGTCCAATAGCAAACATTACACTCGGAGCCCTGTTAACACCACCCGTGCCTCCACTTTTAAGGCGGGGGCCAAAATGTTTGTGCCATCACACTCAAGTCTTGCGCTGTCAAATGGCCGGAGCCTGCGTGGGCTAAGAACATCGTCTGAAGAACCAACTAACTAAGGCTTCCTCGCTGGGAAAGCTTGCACAGCTACCCACAAGCTGCAACCGGCAAGCATTGGCCAGCTCCCGCCGCAAGGTTTCTTGATTGCCGGGCAAACACGGTGCACCCCCACTTCTTTTTTTGCTGCTCACAAGCTCTCCCTGCTCCGCTTTGACACATGGAAATCCTGGTGTCAGAAAGTGCAAGCGTGCTTTTGCTTTTGCGCGATCACAAGTCCACTCAATGCAGCAAGAAACCACTTTGAAAGCACAGATGCTTGAAACCGACAAAACAGCAATTGGTCAGTGTCTCAGTGTGATTGCAGTGCTCTTGTCCTCCGCCAGGTGTGTGCACGCCAGACTCAGGGCAAAAATTGCCTGATGGTCCTGCTGGGCGGCCATTCTCAAAGCCTCCTGCGCTGCTCGCTGGCTAGAGTTCAGCGGATTAGGAAGTCGCCACATTTATTTTGTGAATTGCCATTGCCAATGAAGCACAAAACGCAACAACATTCAGGTTGCTTCAGCTCTCGGATTCTGACTGGCATTGAATCATCAGCTCTGTCTCAGCTCCAGGCCTCTTCAGGGCCCTCTGGCAACGGATGAAAGCCGATGCCCACTGCCTGGTTTACAGCGATTCGATTGCATACTTTGGAATGGCAAAGCCCCGTGGTCAAACACTGTAATCACTGCACAATGCAGCAAGAACCTCTCAAAGTTCCTTAAAGATCTGAGAGTATCTGAAAGTAAGATGAAAGGTTAATCCGTTCCCTCTAATGCTAAACCCCCCAAATAATAATAATAACCTCAGGTAGTTTTTATTATTATAGGGGGTATTCAGTATTAGGGTGCGAAGCTTTCCACTATATAATAATACTAAATTAAAGACCTAATATATATATTTTTATTATTATTATTTTTTTCTATTTCAAAATCGATTAGATTTCCTTTTAAAAATAAGATTAAAATATTGCCAAAAATTGGATTTCGAAATATTTCGAAGGTTCCCCCTAATATTAAATTAAAAACCCTAATATAAATTATAAAAAACTAAAATTTTCTATTTCAAAATCGATTAGAATTCCTTTTAAAATCTAATCAAACTATTGCCAAAAATTGGATTTCGAAATATGTCGAAGCTTTCCCCTAATATTAAATTAAAAACCTTAATAAAGTAAAGTATTTTTTTTGTTCGACCTTAAAAGACGGACCCTAATAAAAAACACCCTGGGGTTGACTAGTTTTTAGGGGTTATTAGGGGGGACCTTCATTTTTAATTTGTTTTCGAAAGCGGATCGGTTAAAAATCAAATTGGCCAACCTCAAATTTTCCAAAATTGTAGACGGACCCTAATTTTTATTATTTGGATTTATTTGGGGGGTTTAGTAATAGGGGGAAGGGATTATTTCAAGAAAGTTCGGAAGGTACGCAACGATTTACAGGGACTTGGGACAGGCCCAGCCTCGCACAAAAGCTTTAGACCAGAATTCTCAAAAGCACGGCGTGCAACGCACCGTTGCACCTCAGTTGATCTCTGAAACAGTGACATTGAATGACATACAGCGACATATATAATGAATTATAATGACATATAATACATGACAGTGAAGGACGAGAAGTTCCTGAACGATGAAATCCTATATACATGCATGAAAGCAAATTGCATGGCATTTTGCATGGCATGAAAAAGGGCCGCACAAGCTCGCGAAATGAGTAGTTCTCCTCCACCAAAGGGTCCTGAACGAGCTCTCGTAATTCTTGCAAAACAAGTTTCTACAATGATAAGACATGATAAAATAGGACGTTTCGAGTCATCATGCACCAATTGGAATTTCTGCAAACGACTATCAGTAATTAGGTGACTAGCAGGTGTCAATTGGATGAATTAGCTGTCCTCTGTCCAAAGGAGAGTCAATCTGCTCCAAAATGTTCTGACGTGTTCTGACCCATTCATTGAAGTGGTATACCAGGAATATGTGAGGACATTTTCCGCTGAAAAGCAGGTTTGGGAATTTTAAACATGTCTGACAAGGAACGACATGACAAGGATATCCTTAATTTTGACTAATTGATATATTATAGTATGTCCATGGCTTTCCCATATACTCATTGTATTCTTTGTCTTTGTCCTGTGCATGGGCTCCCTCTAGCTCCAATTCAAAAGCGTCCAATGGGCGAACCAGCTGTAGATGCTGGGCCTCCAATACCAAATCAAAGAAAACCACACACAGTCAGTACCACACACCAGTGGAACGAGTTTGGAAAAAATCTGGCAAAAACACTCTTCACACATAGTCTCAGGAGTTTGGGTGCACGGCATGGCAGAATCCAAACAAAAAGATGCAACACTGGACACACGATGACAACTTGTAACCCACATGTGCAAACCCAGCTCGAATCACTTGGCATTGCCTGGCTGACAAACGTCTGGCCTCCAAGAGCATCTCCGCGTGGCATCTGGAACCTCGTCCTCTTGGAGGAAAAGGAGGCCCCATGTCCTGACAAATTTGGCAAGCAAAAATACAAAGCAGCAATAATAATATAGCACAACATATTCAATAATATATAGTACAATATATATAATATAATACAATCAAATTTAATACAATAAAATACAATCGTTTGATGAAACCACAATGCGAAAGTGATTGCGTGAGTGCGTGAGTGCGTGAAATGATACCAATTCCCAGAGTGTCTATGATTCGTATGATTCTAGCGCAAGAGGGTACACAGGTCCTCACACAAGTGCCACAGCACTCGAGCTGCACCACGAATGTCTGCATTGCAGAAGACCTCCTCCCATCCAGTTGATGTGCCACAAATACCTTGGTGATGCGCATGGAATCAAGACATAAAATGAACCGAATTTAACATGATACAGTCAGCATCAGCTAGTCAGGTGGGTAAGGCTTTCCCGGAGTGCATGTTCAATTGCAAGGAATGGACGCTCATAACAGCTCCTGCAGCTGTCAATCTATCCCGCAATCACATCAATCACTCTGACAGCTGAATTGAAGTTTCAAGTGAGCAACTACATGCCATGTCTTCCACAGAAGTCGCCAAAAAGGCCCCAAATCCTGAGTTTCTCCAAGAGGGTGAAAAACTCGCAGCTTCTCAAACTCATTTCGTTTCAAGTTTACCTGGTTGCAATTTCCTCCTGGTTTCCTCGCAATCCTCGTTCCGTCTCACTTTCCTCCAGGGACAAGGTGCTATTCATTACAAGGCGAAAGGCCTGCAGCTTCCGAGGCGTTTGGGGCGGAGCCACCAGGACTAGCCTTGCGAAGGCGCAGCAAGGTGCAGTATATATATATATTATCTCTATTTTTTTTCAGTTATTTTTTTCAACTTCGACTACAGTAGGAGCCTGGTCGTGCCTTACTCTGCTGCATTCTGTTGCTTTGTGAGGTTCAGCAAAATCTATCAAAATCTATATTTAGGATCATTTAGGTATATACGGTATATAATCAGTTCGGCTTCCCGGGCTACAAGGCTATTTAAGACTCCGAGACCTTTGAAAGTGGGCGACCCCTAGTCCTGCGAAAAAAATGTTGTTTGGTCAACCTGCGGCCGGGAAACATTGTATTTGCAATCCTTAGCAATTGCAGCTAGTGATCATTTGTGGTCTGACTGTTTTCTAGCAGATTCTAGCCACACAAGAAGAGACAAGAAATGTCCGACACTGCGGGTATCCTTCTACGTTTCAACGGAAAAAAGTCTAAAACACGCCTGCCAAGTGCGAACACGCCTTCTGACTCCTTCTGCCCCGTCAGGCCGTGTTTACATGTGTTTACAGTGGAACCATGGTGGAACATAATGGCCGATGCTGTCTACGCAATATGGAACATGCATGAAAATGCGTGAACATGCTGATGCTGCCGTGCGTCTGTTGAGGCGTCAATTGCAATCTGTCCGGATCTTTGCCGGTGCAACTGACGAATCTGGGAGCAATGTGTTTGGAAAAGTTCTCCCGTTGTAAAAAGAATGCCGTACGTGCAGCGTAGTGCAGAATCCTTAGCATCAAAATGCGTCAAACATGTTGGGCGAAATGGGGTGCATCAAGCCACTGCACAATTTGGCCCTTCACAACCTAAAACTGTAACGCGTGCCACCATCGATAGTAGGTACTCACCCTTCGACCTGAAAATTGACAATGCAAATAATTATATGCAAATGCCACCTACGAGATCCTACGAGTAGCATGTAAATGTACCACGTATGTGCATCTGGAGCCAAAATACACTTGAGAGAACTACGAAGCTGTGCATTTCAGCATTGTGTCCTTTCTGATAAAAAGCGATAGAAACACGTTCTGGGAACAAAACAGGTATCAGTCTCAGTGCAATTCAGCGCATATATACTTTTGTGATCTTTTGTGCATTTCATCATTTCCAAATCTGAATTTCCATATGCGATACAACGCCAGAGAAGGTAATATTCTTTTTGAACCTTTTTGATTTTCTTTGCTTGCGCTCTCCGAAGGGCAAATGCCAGCGCTTTTCTCTTACCGCTGATGCTAATACAATTCATACAGCACGAGGCATGCACACACTTTCCACCATGAGACAAAACCAAGTAGAATTCAGCTCATATAAATCAGATTTACATAGATTTCCGCAGTCTGGGCAACGAAAATCTTACTTGAGTCGAGTCTCGCCTATTTATGATATATTACATAAGCGATGGCCGGCGCACAACAGCAGTTTTTGATAGTTTTTGCAGATGTCCAAAATTCAAATCATGTCTATTGCCCCTCAAAATGCACTCTCTAAAAAATCATGACCCAGGATGCCCTTCCAAAAAATGGGGAGTCCGGGTTAGCCATGTGGAAAAACCCACTCGTTTTCCCCCAAAAAAAACATTCTTAGCGACAACCCGGGTTGTCGCATTCTAAAGGAAATTCTTAGGAGGATGATGAAACAAACTCCATAAGACCACTTTCGTTTACCAAGCATCGATCGTGCCCGTCCCTGCAAAGGCTCGGTGAACAAAGACACAACTCCGTGGTATCCGACGCGTTCGTCTGCTCGGAAAAGCGCCAAGGTGCGCAGGACAATGTCAACACCTCCAAATCGAAGGGCTTTCCTTGGAGAAAACTTCTTGACATTTCTTGACCCTGTTGGCCTGTTGGCTGGCAGCATTCACATTGATTGTCATTGATTCTCTTGTGGTCGTGCAGCGCCAGCAATTAGTACTGCAAAGAAAAATCTGGTTTGAGCGAAAGCACACACACACACACCACCTAGACCTGAACATCCCCAAAGTGCCTACAGTAGAAAGATGTAGAAAGCAAAGCCTAGCATCTCGCCAAAATAGTTGCGATGCTCCTGCTTCTCTAAGTCGGTCGTCTCGTTCTGGTGGAGGGCTGTGAAGTCGTTCCACAAATCCTATGGACATGGCCGCACTACTGGCATGGACACCAGGCGTTGAAAGTCACGTCTTGACATTCTGAGCTTCCATGCTACAACATGCATGAGTAAATCGTGAATTTACTATAATACAATACAATACTATACTATAGATTATATTAGAATGTTACCTGACCTCAGTTCTGCCGGAATGGCTTCTCAACAAGACATCTCAAAACATTCAAAATGGGGTCCTCTTTGGGATTGCCACACCACATGAAGACTTGCCGCCCCAGCCAGCGGACATCTGGAAGTTGAGTTGCAACAGCAGCGAGCTCCTGGATTGAAAAGGAGGAATGAGGCTCTCCGCATCTCCCCGCTACATTCCGAAACATTCCAAAATCATTCTCGATATTCTCTTGTATCGACATGCCTCGACGTTAAATGATGCTGCATGCATGCTGCGTGCGGCATCATGCAGCTGCATCTCCATGGCTTCCGATGCTGCAAGTGGTCATCGCTCTCTCTTTTCCGAGAGATAGCAGGACAGCTTTAGAGTTGGGCATCCTGGGAGCATCTAGAGCACCCAGTCACGCCGAAGAATTGAGGTCAAATGCCTCATCAGTCTTTAGCATAACAAGATTTGTTTCAGCAAGAGAGCTTTCGCCCTTCAAGAAGGCTTGAAAATCTTCTGCTTTGTCCTCAATGCCAAACGCTCGGTCCAAGGCCGTGAGAGGGTTTACGTCCTCATCCAGTGGGTTACCCTCACCAGGAAGACGCAGAACTGCTTTTAGTTTGGCACCTTTCTCTGCAAGTCCTGAGGCAACTCCAGCAGCTTCTCGCAAATCCGGGGTGATGAGATAATCCACCTGGTATGCTTCCTCAGGAATACCGGGCTTGCTTGATGCGGCCCCTTTTCCGAGATATTGGCCGAAAGCTTCATAAGCCACTGCTGCACCGTTCTCCAAATTCACAAAGACGAAGGCCTGCTCCTGACAACTAAGATTTGTTCTGCATTGAGCTCGTGGCATTTGCAAATGCTTTGTTTAAAGATGTTTAAGCATGCAGCATACCATGCAGCAACCCTGCCTGCCGCTCCCACGGCATACCACCAGCGCCCGGCGCAGACAGGATGCCAATAGCAGCACCAGACTTGTCCCGGCTTTGCAAGTAGCCTCTGACTCAAAGTTTCATGCGGAAAAACATGTGTCATGTTTGAAATACGCTCACAAGTCAAGAACGTCAAGCGCACACCAGCTGTGTCATGGCCCAAAACTTACCGTTAAAATTGCTTCAACCAATTTCGGAGGATGAAATTAATTTAGGAAAGGAACGGGCCCCATTCTGCTTGAACTGAACTTCTAGAAATCATGCATGTCTGTTAGACTCTGTTCAACTTAGTTATCAGTGCACTGTTGAGATCTGTTGAGATCTGTTGAGATGAGGAGCATTGCCCGCCCGGTCCATTTTGCAGAACTGCCAGGTTTCGCACCATCATTTTTGTGAGTTCCTGTCCGGCTTTGGCGGATGCTACAAACTTCACCTTCGTGAGCTTCATCTTGTTCACGGTCTCACGGTGGAAGAATTCGGGCTCTTCGGAAGTGAGGAAGACGTAATCAAAATCCTCATGAACGGTCTCAGGTTTCACTCTGGAACCCTCAAGATTTGGATTTACCAAAATCTTCACTCCTCCCATTTCCAGGATGAAGCTGCCTCTCCCCTGTCCAACGGCTTTGATGTTCAGCTGCTTTTTTAGCTCACTGAAGCCCTTGTCATCTGGAGAAGCACCGAGCCTGCCTCGCTGTGAACGAGTTGATTGCACCGACTGCACCTGTTTTGGTTCTGAGAGACCCACGGGGCTTTCAAAGGACTTCGCTTGAGAGCGAGAAGTCCGTGAAACAAGGCTGTGGAGACTATAGTGACCATATCCAGGGCAGAAGGTGTTTCTGGTCCCGAAGAGAAGACACGCACTAAGCACCAAAATGCGGCAACCTGGACGAGATTCCATGGCTGCGGCAGTGCTACATTTACGGCTCGTCATATCTACTTGATCCTGAAGTGCTGCAGGAAATGCAGTGTTATCTATGCAAAATGAATATTTTGCTCAATGCATGCTGCATTTTGCTGTAGGTTCCGAGTCATCTCCGTACGCGTCCTGCCAAGATCTGCTGGACACACCAGGTGTGTCAGGGCTGAGGCCACGCAAAGGCGACGCCTCCACCAAGCGCTGACAGCTGCTATCTGAGACCTGCAAACGCCAAGGCTAAGTCATCCTCTCATCTTCTCCCTCAAATTCGCTCAGCACACGACACAACCAGATTGATCCCAGATTTTTGTTGGGACAATTACACTTGGAGTATCCAATTTCAATGTAATAGCATCAAACTTCCCTTGACTATCAAGTGGACTTAGAATGGCATCTCCCCATGATGTTGGAACAAAGCATACCTGTACCGTGCATTCTGAAACAACCTGCATATAGGTCCTCGTTAAAGTCCGCTTCAGCATGATTCAGCATTGAACGGTACCTCCAAAGATGGCAAGCAAAACTGCGGACCATCTTCCAAACCGCGACCACTGCATGGCCCGCTGCCCGCCATGAAGGGCGTTCTGCTTCAAAATCTTGACACAAGCTACTGTGGGTTGGGCGCGAGGCACTTCATAAAGTGTTTGTTAATTTCCGGTGATGGTTGGTGCTTGATTAATTTCCGGTGCACTTTTTCGTTGCTCTCATGATTCTATGGAATTTGATGCAGCTAGACATAGCTAGACATGATATGAGATGTCCATAGATGTCCTCTTAGGATACTTTTGGCACTCAAAGGAAAAAGCCAACTCAAGCGTTCGGACAATTTTGTTTGGTGCTCGAGCTGACCTATATTGGCCACATCTCAGTACCGCGGTTCAATAAGCTCAAGCAAATTGATGCAAATTGAACATGATTGAACTATATATATCTATATATATTATAATATATTGAACTCTTTCACTATTTCATTATATTTCATTGATCTTTCATGCCCAGGGCACTGGGGAACTGCATCAAGAAGCTTTTAACAATTTGGGCTGTGTGCACCCATCGAAATGAAGCGCACGGCAAATCGCAAGCGATGCGTCAAGATATGTCAAGATCTTCCTCAGGAGCTTCTTTTTAAAGCTCCGGTCTTTGGAGGAGACCAGCTTTGCGAAACCTGGGTAACACATGGTACGGTCTCCGCAGCTCTCGAACAAATCAACACAAACAAGTCACTCTTGGCTCTGGACGGCTCTAGAAGGGAATACTCAGGGAATGCCAACACTGAAAACAAAAAGACAGCCTTAGGGCCATGTGGGTTTCGCAATGGCCATCCTCAATTCTGGAAATACCGAAGCCTATTCAATTATATATTCAAGAAACTCACCACAACTGCGCGGGAAGGAACGTGACAATGCTTCCAACAACCATCAACAACCAAGGTCCGTGCAAGGTGGCCTGTGACATAGACTGTAATGAGCCGCTGGAAGCTGGTCCCTGGCAGTCCTGATGAGGTGTGTCCTGACAAGGTGTGCCGGTGTGTCATGGCGAATCGAACGCATCGGAAAGGCCTTGGATGGCCTTGGGCATTCCAAAAGCCAGAATTTTGTGTGCACGAGATTCTGACTCAAGCCTCCTGCAAGGGCGAGCTTGCCTTCCAAAAGCATCAGAAAGCAAAAGACAGGGATCACACATGATCCCATGCACAAGGAATTTGAGATGCTATCAGTGCCATCAGCTTTCGACTTGGAAGGAACTATCTCGCCCGTCCACTGGCGGTGAACAGTGTACAATATCTGTCCAGCATTGCCTGAAACCCATGCCAAACCGCCAGATGCTGCCACAAGAATTGGGACTGGCAAGCAGGCCTCAAAAGCTGATTGGGTCCAAATAAACCGGTGTGCACGCATGTCATCTAATGTGGTCAGTATACTTCAGCAACCCAAGTTTTTGCAATTCCAAAACCCACCCCATCTGTGTGCTTGCTGACCATTGTTATAGGTCAAGCAGCATGAAACCTTATCTTGGACAATGCCGACAATGACAATGCTCTGCATTTATAGTGGCTCAGGTGCTAGCCTTGATAGTGGCCAAGCCCCATCTAGCCATGACTATCGGACCGCAGCACTCCTGGAACGATTTCACTCATCTTGGAAAAAACGATCAAGAGATGATGGACACAAGTTAAGTTGACATCCTGTGCAAAGCTCAAACTGACAAACTGATGCAAATAGCGTGACATAGCATGACATTCTTGATAAGGAGTCACTCAAAATGTGGCCGTCCTCTGCAGGCAAAGGCAAAAGCCGAACTGGTGCAGCTGTCCTCGTCTTGAGCAGTGTAGAAGTTCGGCCCGTTCAGCCCACAAACGAACATCATCGAACATCACTTCGCAGTTGTGACGCAGCTGAATTCAGCATTTGATTCACGTCACGCCTCGGATGGGAATCCCCTGAATCCAGCATCGCCTGGATGGGCTGACAACCCACCACGCCCAAGGACTCGGGTTCCACTAAGGTACCAACCATGTGCCCACTGACATTCCCCTGGTAAAGGCCAAGTTTGCGAGCGAAAAGGACCTGAGTGTCCGGAAAAAAAGAAAAGTAATCTGATGCATCCTGCCCCAAAAGACACTTCTCATTTTACATCTCAGACTCCTTCCAACATTTCCAATCGTTTCGCAACTGGGGGTGCGTCCCTTCTTTATTGGTTGATAAACAATTAATACCTGGGGTATACTATACGGTATATCATTTTATATAATTACCAGATATTACTGGATTGTGTCATGGCTAGTTGCTACCCGCTAAGCGGGAGTACATCTAAGTTTCATTTGCTATCATTTCCATTCATTTCCTATCCATATGCTCACACTAGGACCTAGGGCGCCGACACCTCTGCTAGCAAGAGAACGAAGCAGCCCATCCCGATCCGTGGGTGACATTCCACCGCCAAGAATGGGGCTCTTCGCCTCCAACAAATGCAAGGGGATGGTGCTCTACACTTCTCGCACTCGGGGGATGCTCAGCAACAAACGAAGCTAAGCTTTAGACCCGTTTCAAGCTTGGGATGTCACTGGAACCACCTGAGTCGATCCATGACCAAGGCTTGTCCAACGAGCACTTGCATGTGATTTTGATGGATTTTGTCCAAGTCCACACGACATAGACATACGAACATAGATACAGTAGCTCAGTAGACTCTCAGTAGACAATGTATGACTCTGTATGACTGTATGACAATTTAAAATGAATCAACCTTGAAGTCGCAGCCTGAAGGCATGATTTCTGAAACTGTTTACGTCTATGAAAGTATAATAAGTCAGCAGTAATTATAAGCATCGCATATTAACAGTGCACACCAATATCGCATATTATACTGTTGAGTTCACATTCAGCATGTGTGCTGCATATCCATTGGGGCACCCACAGCCAGGCCAGGGCGCATACCTGCTTTCCCGATCAAGCAGGATGGGCGGACAAAGTGCACGTGGCACAATTTGACAAAGCACTAAGACTAAGAGTCACTAGTTCCAATGGCATGCCTCCAACAAATGGTCAATCAGTATGCAGTATGCATATATAAATAGAAAAATGTATATAAATGTTATAATATATATAATATATATATATATATGTGCAGTACACAATAGTCAATGTTTGTTTAGATTGAAAGGCAAAAGGGGACAAAACAAAAGACTTTGGAAACTGAGTATATAATATCATATAATACTGTTCATTGCCACTGTTTCAACAAACATTGTGGACCATTTTGGAAGCATCAAACAAAGGAGTGGACAGCGTCGTTAGTGGTAGCCGTTTAGCCGCGAGCAATTTTCTGCCCCACCAACACGGTGTAAACAGGTGTAACAAACAGCCTGCGTTACCTTTCTTTGATGTGCCGTAAGCTGATCGAGCGGAGGGCACAAAATGCACTCAGCACGTGCATCCATCTCTCGCAGCCCCTGTTCAAAGTTTCCACGTGCCGCAGCCACGTACAGCATCAGCTGCGACCTAAGAACAGCAGGTGATCTGTCTATTGTGATGATCACTGCCTGCGCCAAGTGAAACTGCACCAAGATAAACGTTTGCCTCTTGCAACAAGTGTCAACCATCTTTTTGTTCTCATCAATCTATCCATAGTATAATTATATGCATGGAGATGCTTTGTAGCAAGTTCAATTGCAAATGTGTTTGCCAAACACCCCCTCTATCAGCCAAGAGCATGTATTCGAATGTTTTATATAATCGATTGATTCTAGTGCATAGAGACAAGACAGCAAAGCTGCATGGCAAAAAGCGGCTTTTTCTCAAGCAGGCACAAACGCCCTGAAGTGCAGAAGTGTCTCCACGCCCTTCCACCACTTTCCGTGGCTTGGCAGAGTCCACCCTTGTACTAAAAGTTGAAGATTAATTACCCATGCCATGCAAGGCTTCGGCAATCGAGGAGTACTCTCTCTCAACCAATTTAGTTTGTATGTGCCAATCGAAGCAGGAACTCTCTCGACTTGTATTCATTGGATTTTGTTGGACGTATCTGGACCCAGAGTACGATGAGGGAAGGTAAAAGGTCGACACCGAAATGTCTGAATGGTTGTAAAAAATGCATCATTTGCTTTTTGATTGAACCTGGAATTGTATATAGGATCTTTCAGCCCAAGTGCCAAGTACGGGAAAAAATGCTTTGCCTCCAAATGCCTCAAACCATGAACAGCTGAAACCGCTGCCAACTACAGTAATCTTCCAGCAGCATGTTTCTATCAATGCTACTGTGTGTCTGCATGGTGCTGGGAACGAATTGGGAACAAACGTGTCAGGGAAATCCTAATAATCCAGTAGTATCAATGAGCCTTGCACGCATGCATCTGCTCCAAACAAGAGATGGTTCACACGGACAGGCTTCAAGGAGATCTTCACGAGTCAAAGTGTTGCAACGTTTTAAACTCCAAATGATTCCCAAATTGGAGCTTCTGTACTTGCCGTGGTGACCGCTTCAGCGTCACCCACATCAGTCTCAGACAAGCTATCTGCACATGACAACTTGCCGCTTCTGAGCGCCATGTCTTCACCATGTTCGCTCTCTATCACCTGAGTCCAGTGCAAAGGTAACTTTAGATTAAAAATCCAGTAATGTCAATGACGGGGCATCCTGCAAGTTGCATCTATGGTGTATAGTTGCACTTTTCACGAGGCAATTTGATGCAATTTGGACATAAGGCACCACAGAAATCAAAAGTAATGAAGTAAAACTGTTGCACTTAAACCAGGCTGCAATAGCGCTGCCCCAATCGCTGGAATGCGACAAAGAGGTTTCCAAGAAATCCTTGCCGAAGGACCTTGCTGTTCCAATTGTGTGAGTGGTCAACCAGTGCATAAGTAAATGGGCGATTTCATCAGGACCTACTGGCAGCTAGCAGGAAATCCACGCTGCGAAGTTGTTTGTTTCAAGAATCTCAGGATCACTATGCAAATGCTTCCTGCTTGCAGGTGAAAAACCATCATCGAAAATCGATCTGGCTGACCCTCTGTGAGAGAAGTGAACCGGAGACTGGATTTTGCTTCAACAACTGATTCAACAACCTACCCCAAAAACTCAAACAATTGTCCACACGCCAATGATTTGCAACGTTTGCTGTTTGGCTCCGAAAGTGCTCGTATCTAACCATTCGAAGGGAATCTTCAACCTCTCTGTAATCTACTCTCTTACTCTGTCGCCGTTGTGAAACTCTCAGCGCACCTATGGAACACCATGTGATTCCCTTCGCGTTCCTGCATGGCTGTTTGGTTCGGCCAAGGCACTGTGCAAGCGAGGGCACTTGAAAGCAGGGATAGGATGTATAGGCAGAACCAAGGTTCTGCTTGTGTTCACACCTCACTTGGTCCTTATGCATTGCCTTCCCCAATACTTCCCGCACAGTCACACAGGCACTGCCATCTTGAGACGTCTCAAACCTGACAAACTGCAGACCTCTGTTCCGATGCAAGGCGTTCTGTAGACACATGATGGTCTTCTCGCTGACAAACACATGAAGAGCGACAAAATCAACGGATGTGAGGCATGTGCTGCCAATACTCTCTGCCATGGCCTGGCAAGTCTCATCTGAGATATTGCAAGAATTTGCCACAAAGCTAAAGCTCCGCAAGGATGAATTTGAGCAGAGAGAGCCAGCAATGGCAGTCCCAGTGCTGTCGCTGATCTCTGTCTTGCAGGCCTCGAAGGAGAATTTCTGAAGTGCGGAGTTCATGCTGAGAATAGAAGCCAGCGCTATGCCGCTTTCGTCGGAAACTTCTGTCCCGTTGGCTGAAAAATTGAATGAATGAAGGTTGCAGTTCTGCTGCCTTACTTCTAGACAAGCGGAGACCAAGAAAGAAAGTTGTTTAATAAACATGATAAACACAAATCAAACAACTGCTTTATGTTTGTGTTGACGATCCTGTTGGCATACAAAAAAGGTAAAGATGTTGAAACCAAGCTTTTAGCTTGAGAGTAGTGTGACAGTGTACATCTTGCATCACATATATATATATAGTATTATATAGTATTATATAGTATTATATAGTATTATATAGTATTGTATAGTATTATATAGTATTATATAGTATTATATAGTATTATATAGTATTATATAGTATTATGTAGTATTATGTAGTACGTAGTATTATATAGTATTATATAGTATTATATAGTATTATATAGTATTATGTAGTACGTAGTATTATATAGTATTATATAGTATTATATAGTATTATATAGTATTATATAGTATTATATAGTAGAATATTGTGTCAATTTATGTCAGCCAAGCTTCGCTGCCTGGGCCAAACTCCGCCCAGTTGCATCGCCTATTGTCGTTCTGCCAGCTGCCCATAAAAAGTGCCGCATGTCATTGAGCCACAAGGCCTCTGCCATTGCGGTCCCAGTCTCATCACCGACACTAGTCTCTTGAGTGCTGAAGGACATACCTCAGTCACCGCTCAATCACAAGAATTCACAGGACATGGCAGTCCGAAGCCAACAACATCAATAGCCAACTACCTCTCGCGCATCTCGCACCCTCCAGCTCAAAGGACACCAATATGAAAGACTGCCCTGGGTGAGACAGGGGCAAGCTGTCCACACTTGCAACCAAGCATCTTGAGAGGGAGGAGTTTTGAGTAAGCGCCTGCGCCAGTACAACACCAGTCTTGTCAGAAAGGTTCGTGCCATCTGCCTTCAAACATAACGATTGCAGGGAGGAGTTCTGCTTGAGGACTGCAGCAACTGCTCGTCCAAGTTCGCCATAGGCACCCCAATGGAGCACGTGCAAGCTTAAATGCCTCCTTGAATGGCCCAGCATGCTGAATTGAACGTCCACCACAGGTCTAAAGGATAAAAAAGGGCTGGAAACATCTGGAAACGACTTCCACATAAACTATCACAAACTAAGTTTGAAAAGCATGAAACATCATGAAACCCCTTCACTGAATGTCTGTCTGAGTGACAAGGTGGTGTTTTGTCCAAGGCCTTGAAGGCCCAAAGCTGCTCTGGCATCCACTGTCAGTGTCAACTCCAAAAGACTTCGGTTCCTTGTCTTATTTCACTGTGAAACACTTTCGGTGAGGGCTGACTTGGGCTTGAATTAGCATGTCTCACTGGTGTGCTTCACACCCCAAGCATCCCCTTGACCTGCATCCGCCCAATCATTTATTTTTCATGCACGATTTTAGAGGAATACTATTCTGTGCAGTCCGGTGCTCGCATCTCAGTTTCCAACATTGTTGAACAGTAATGTAATGACTCAGTCATGACAGTCACGATAGCTTCACTCATTTCACAAATTTCCAGTGGCTCATTACCAAGCTGCATGGCGAAGGCAGCAGACAGGCTCAGAGACATCCGTATCGGCATGTCTCCCCTAGCAGCCACCTGCAGGTTTTCGCATCCTTCATGGGATCCGGCGCTCCTCAGCTATTTCTTTTTGCAAACTGAATCGTTGCCAGCAAAAAATAAGTTATAAATAGTTATAATATGTTATAAGTTATAATATGTTATAATTAAGTTCAAATCTTTGACCACCTCAAGCCTTTGCCTATCATCTTGGCTAGAAAACTCAGCCAAGTGGCAGAACTTGTAGTAACTCATCCCACGAATGAACAACTTTGCACTCCATGGGGCCTTGAGCCCTGATGGCCCACGAACGAAGGCAAAGCGTTGAAAATTGTTCAGGGGCTTTAAGGGCTGAAGTTTGCCTTGGGGTTTGTCTAGAAGTGTTGCCGAAAATCTCATGGATTTCAGCACGGAATAGGAACACGAGGAGTGAATCCATTGAGAACTTTCTGGCAGCACTTGCGTCTCTGTGTCTTTGTGTCTGGCTGTCTCTGTGTGTGCGCGTGTCTGTGTGCTTGTCGTCATTTGCTTGTTTGGCTGTTGCTTGTTTGTTTGTGCGTGTGTCCTTCTGTCTCTCTGCACGTGTGTCTCTCGGTGTATGCACTTTGCCTGTGACCTGTCACACAGAAGCCCCGATCCTTGCTGATCCAAAATTGTTTCAGGCACAGCAGCATAAACTAACAAATAAAGAGCTGACAACAACTCACAAGCAACATCCTTGCCATTCAAGACTGAGTCTTGACATGTTAATTTGAAAAACCTTCAGTCATTATCCGATAACTCCTACAGTATTTAGTCTGCCTATTAAGTTCGAGAGATCATCCTGGCAAAATATATTGAGTTTCAACCTGAGGGTGGTTTGCCTTAATTCTTAGCATTCAGAGCGTGGACCCCTCTAAGCCTGGGCTGTTAGCAAGGCTTGTTCTGCAGGAACTTTGTCTTGTAGCACTTGCTCCTGGGCACAAACTGTTTGCCAATCTGCCATTGCCAAAAACTCTGCTGCCCAACAGAAACACGCCAAAACTTAAGGCAAACATCACTGCAATAGATCACAAACATACCGTAAATATCCTAATAATAAATCAATACAAATTGCGATTTAATGTCGCGTCCTGTTCTACATCAGTTTTGAATAGTTTGGGGTACAGTGCCACTCCGGGGTGGAGCATTTGTGACGCGAACCCCCCTGCCACTTCTTCAGTTCCAGGTGGAACGATGGTCTGGAAAACCGGAAAGGGTTTTGAAGATTCTTCTTGTGTTAAAGTAATTCGTTGAAAAATGTTTGAGATCTGCTGTCTTCATTTTTCGTTGGGGGATGTCTGCTGAGTGCTCCTTCAGTGCCAAGGTAAGCAAAGGGAACACTTCATCCGAGCACAGCCTCAGGCAATTCAATCCAGTTCACACCCGGAGGCAGGCATCCGTCTCGCAAAAAAGATGCAAAAACAGACTTCCGACAAAGCCCGATGAATTCCATTGTCCACACATCAAATGTTGTTGACATGCTGGAGATGACAGCAGGATCATCATTTCTGCATAATTACCGCCCGCTTTGTGAAACGGAGTGAGTTCTGGATGTCATGACTGTTACAAAGCTTAAACCTGAAGGCAACTAGCAACTGCAGTACTACTGACTCGAGGCCAAAGTCAAGGGGACGAAGGCTACTTGGGCAAGGAGAGATGTGTATTATTACTATTATTGTGTACTGATAGAATGTAGAGCGACCTTTTGAAGGTAATTTTTTGACCTGAAATAAACTACCAGTCGATGTTGCTGACACGCCAAGAGCAGCGTCTCATGATATTCTAGTTCGCATGCGACATCATTCCACAATCCCCCCCTGACATGCTAGCATACGACCGTCAACATTATGCTCCTACCACCCTATTTGCCAAATACAAAGTGCCCCAACCGAACGCGCTTCGGTTGAGCCACTTTGCAATCGTCTGATTGAACCTCTTTCCCCCGGCCTTTCCCGCCTTGTTCCTGTCCGTGAAATATTATATATACATATGTCTATGATGAATACGTCTAAGTATCTCTATCATATATTTAATTACACACACATACATAATCCCCTATAAAAAAAAACAAGTCTTAGAATCTGGTAACTTAAATAACTTAGCTGCATATATCCATTGAGCAAGAAATGTTTGGGAATCTTGAGATGCGCAGGTTCCATTCCTCGCCAAGACAGGGTCATGTTTTCATGCAGACATCTTGACTTGTGGAAATAGAACGCAAGACTCCAAGTGGTTGTTCTCCCATTACATCTCATCTACATTACGTTACATTACATAAATATTACATATAATTACATAACATTACATTACGTTACATTACATTACCTCACACTACCATCAGAGTATATTACATTGCATTAGGTTACGTTACATTGCATTAAGTTCCATTACATTGCACTAGTTTAGATTCCATTACATTGGATATTAGTGGATTAGATTAGATTAGGTTAGATTAGATTATGGTCACCGACAGAATTATGGAAAAAAATAAAACGTTCAACTTAGACAGGCGGCGCCTGCGTCCGATTTTTCCATAATTGGATTTTTCCCCATAAGGGTTCAAAATATCCCGGAAGTG
>Ga0126342_10008644_pt1 | contig 18257 bp, 21 predicted proteins | sample Cyp1metagenome_FD_92528 | JGI IMG/M metagenome (GOLD analysis project Ga0126342, IMG submission 92528) | Coral microbial communities from Lord Howe Island, Old Settlement Bay, Australia - Cyphastrea 1 metagenome | ecosystem: Host-associated > Invertebrates > Cnidaria > Coral ... | reverse complement strand
GGATTATAATGGTTTATAAACCAACAAACGCTGGTTGGTGGTTTGGAACATTTGGATTATTTTTCCATTCAGTTGGGAATTTCATGATCCCAACTGACTTTCACTCCATCATTTTTCAGAGGGCCAGGTCCACCACCAACCAGCCAGCCAATTTCTGGTCCATAAGCTCGGCCCATGGCCATCAAAGGTTGCGAAGCCAAAGTTCCCTGGAAAAGCTTCTGCTGTCCTGGCATCTGGCTGGCTACCTCTGGGGTCTTTTCGGCCTACATGACCACAGGCCGCTGTGTGTTGGGATGAGATGGTGAGACGCTGAGGATTTTCTCCTGGAAGTCTCAAAATTCCAAACAGCGACACCCAACAAATGGTGCGTCTTTTTTTCAAGCTAGCCATGTGAATGTGGGGAAGAGCCTCACAAATTTCGCGGAAACGTTGGATGATTTGGGGGCCAGACAACTTGAGAGCACAGCCTGAATATCGGCCATATGCCTATTGATTTGCTACATTAACCCATGTTCTTCTTGAATTCTCTGTATAGTTGTTGGATAAAACATTTTTTGTTGCTGAGTCATCTTAATATTTCTTGATCAGTGTTATCTTGAAAGATCTTAAATGCCATCTTAAATGCACCTACTGTACTGTAGTTTACTGTAGTAGAATCGTTGTCAATTTGACGCCCTGGTTTAGTATTGGATCTTAATAACTATGGGCCATGGGGTCTCATTGCTGAGGGGCCCATTTTTTCTTCATTCGATCTCCGCATTCGCTGCCGATTCCCCAGGTTTGGTGGACGTGACCTTACCCCAGCACCTGGAGTCTTACCTTGGGCCCATGCCGGTGACAGAGGTCAGTGCGGTGAGTTGCCACGGCGCAAAATTGGCGATTTTTTTTTGAGGAATTCACCCCAAAGGTGATTCGATCCGTGCATAACTTGACTTAACTTGCTGGTCCCATTTCTGTTATATCAAGATCTATCAATATTGATCAATTGGACAATATTAATCATGGTAATCATGGTCCCATTAGATCTCATATATCTCATGTATCTCATGGATATCATATCCCATAGGATCCATGGTGCTGCTATATATATATATGGTAACATGGATCCCATCAATATACCATCAATATACCCCATTCATGTTGGCATATGATATGGTATACCATCAATATAACATCAATATAACATCAAATGTTAGCATATATACCATCAATATAACATCAATATACCATCAATATACCAGCACCAGCCGGATCCGTCATGGGATATGATGTTCTCTCCCAAGAAGCCGAGGTTCCCTGCGCAGCGTGGTCTACCTGCTGACTTCCTGGCTTTGTGCACAGGCGATGCATGCGGAAAGGGCGCCTCTGGAGCCGTTTCTGTGCTTCGGATTCGCCTTCACAATCCTGGGGATGAAACCTGGTGATGGGTGGATGGGTGGATGGTTGGATGGTTGGATGGTTGGGTTGATGGGTGGATGGTTGGATGAATTGTGGCTTGGATTCCTAGATGATGTTAGATAAGATTAGATACCATGATATCATGAGTTCATTGATAGCGAGAATTTGGAATTAGATCATTTGCACAGGGGTTCAGGGTTGGAAGTGGTTGGAAGATGAAGACACTGAAGAACTTTCCACAAGATCTGGAGCTTGGCTTCAAGTGGCTCTGCTCTCAGGATGACACTGAGACCGCTGCAGTGGGTTGTGGATGTGGAAACTGCTGTGTTTCATCAACCGCCTTCCAGAGTTGTCGCTGCTGGACGGCATTTTTTCTGTGTTGAGAAGGTAGACTTCATAGGTTGGCTTTCTCTGATTCCTGATTCCAAACTTCCAAACATGTCATATAATGGGAGTGTCGCAACCTTCTTGCAACAGGAAACTCCTGGCGCAGCAAACATCTGAGGAATGGAGCTGCCAAATCTTTTCATTGGTCATTGCTTCCATCGGCAATGCCTTCATGTTCATTCCGGGCCTGCCCTTGATGCAGAGCCATGTCCGACATCTAGGCAGCTTGGTGTGTCAACCGCCTGCACCGGAATTGTTTCACAGTAGAACGTGTGACTACATCACAAGAAAACCTGTTCGCAACGTTTCGATTTTTAAACTTTGTGAGATCATTGTACACCTTTTTTCTGGTGTGTGTGTGTGTTTTTGTTTTTTGGTCAAGTCTAGATGAGAGATATCCTAGGTATAGACTCTACATGACTTTACAAAGTTCCAAGATCCTCCTAGAAATCCTATTGTGCCCGTGTTTTTGGGTTATGTTGGTTTCGTTGATTGGTTTTGGGGCACTGTTTAATTTATGTTGAGCACAAATGGAGCCATTTTGACCACATGTAGCCTGTGTTGGGCCACTGCTGGACCTCAATTGGACCCATTTGATCATTTCTTCACTGGAAAAACACCCCTGATATTTACTGCGTTTTTTTCAATTCTTGGTGTGAGGGAAAGGGTCCAACCAAGCCAAACTGTCCCAAAACCGACTAACATGAGACCCTGTGGCCCAATGCAAGCTCAAAAGATCCTCAGCATCCTTCCAGATATACCAAAACCCAACCCAAAGTGGGCTGAATCTGGAACGTCCAGGAATGCAATGCACCACTGTTACAACATAGGGCCAATAAACACTGAACTTAGGTTCTAGGTTTGGCAGAGGCGTGAACATGACAAACATACGCAATAATTTCTTGTTTGCTGTGTTTCCATGTTTTTTGTGGCTGTGTTGTTTTCCTCTATTAGCCTATTGGCATTGAGATATCTTTAATGTGAAGGGGAGCGGATTTGGAGCCCACGTTCGCGTTATGTTGGAGGCCATTTTGGGCTGATAGAGCCCATCTTGTGGCATTTGGCAGACGACTTTAAGTCCTCTTCCAAAACGCGGAAACGCACACGATTCTATAGCCAAAAAATCCCCATAGCTAGTGTTGTTTTTTTGCGCTTCCAGAGTTGGGAAGCAGAAAAAAACGCCGGAGGGTGCCGGATTTCCTACATGTTCTTGAGATTTCTCAAGCTGTAGGAGCTGCAGCTGCTGAACAAGTCTCATTGCTGCTGATGATGGCCATGTTCGGTGGCGAATTCATGGGTCCCATCGCAGGTGCCCCCATTAAAGGGTTCAGCGGATTGGCTCGGGCTCTCAAGTCTGACTGGGGTTAGGATACTTGCAGGCATATCCTAATTTTTATTTTGTCAGTATTATTATTAAGATTATTGTTGAGATCTTTTTCATATTAAGGGTTTTTTGTGTGGCTAGCATTAAGAGAATCAATTGTTCTATGCTACATCACTGTTTTTCTATTGAGGATTTTCGTGTCACTGACTGCAGGTTGCCCTGTTGCCCTCCTCCAACCGAGCATGTTTTCAGCATGTGGAAATTTGACTCCTTTGGCGAGCCAATCAATCAAACATGGCCTGGAAGAGGTACCAATTGGCAATCACCAATATCATATATATATATATACATATTATCTACAATATATATATATTTATATATATACACACAATATTATAATTGTATATTATATAATATTTGAGATGTTAGATCCCCTTAAACATGTAAAATTTTCATGGCAGGACTTCCATTCTTTTCGGTTATTCCATAGTTCCCACAGTACCAATTTCCAATGCTATACGCTATTACATATCCCATATGCTCCATGTATGGAATATTTACCACCATTTACCCCATACATGGCCCAAATATAGGTAAATATACTATACATGGAGCATATGGGATATGATATGATATCCATGAGATATATGAGATATATGAGATCTAATGGGACCATGATTAATATTGTCTAATTGATTAATATTGTATTGATCAATATGATGCCCATATAAAGTCCGTATCTCTCCAGCCAGGGGGGGCCTTGGTTCAGCGCTTTGGATTGGACGCCACGACTGCAGCCTTTGCCACGGCGTTGCTACCTCTCTTCGCGTTGACGGCGGCAGAGATCATGAGAGAGATCTGGTACGGCAGTAGCACTGGGGGGACAATGCTTTAGAGGCATGGGAATGATCTTGGGGATTCAACATATATATATATACATATACTTAATATAATTAATATATTGGTTGGTCGTTTGGATCAGGAATTTCATTTTTTTTCAGATATTGGCAATAATCATCCCAACTGACGAACTCATATTTCTTAGAGGGGTAGGTCAAGCACCAACCAGTATATATAGACTATATGAAACTGATTAAAGCCGCTATGGCATTATAGGTCCCAGTCCAATCTTGAGTACCATCCAGTACCCCATTTTCAGGCAAGCCTATATGGGCTGAATAGGCTATAGAACATGGAGATTTAGGCTCAGCTTGGTTTTTGTGAAACCATTCATATTCTGATGCAGTTGATATCCCAAGCTGGCATTCTGATGCATTCTGAGCCTAGCTGGTGGAACCATTTTGGTCATCCCACATTGGTCGTTGCGCTGCTTCAACTCCCATGTTGGGACACATCCTCGGGACCCCGCTGCGAAGGAAGATGGGGCCCCCCTGACGCTTGAAACTCCTTTGCTCCGAAGTCTCTCACCAACCGAGGCGGGTTGAGTTGGATCAAATCTTGATTTTTGTTGTTGGATTCAGCTTTCGGGTTGACAAAAAAAGACTCGCCAAAGTGTTTGCCGGCATTGATTTGGTAGGTGGGAAAATTCCACATGAAACCGCTAGGAGTCGCAACAGTTGGCGGAGAACTCTTCCATGCCAATGGATCCCGAGAGTGCTTACAGGCGATGATTTTCATCGGGTGGATCAGGACTTGGGGCCTTTTCCGATGTTTTCCGAAAAAATGAGCAGCTGGGTCCAAAATGATGCCAGTTGAATTATCCTATGGTTATTTTTAACATAGCCATGGTATAGATGGCCCATAGAAATAGATGGTTTACCTATTAATAGCATGGTGTTTTTCCATGGTTATGTTAGTCATAACCAGATGGTAAAAACTTTCACACTGACGACCAAGTCTGGGAAATGAGAATGTACAGTAACATGATGTGGGTATGTCTGAAAATGGGGTATACCCCCAATTATAGCCATTTAGTAGGGATAATGATCATTAACCATTGGGTGTAGGGGTACACTATTTTCAGACAAACCCATGTAATGTGGCAAAGCCAATGCCATGTTTACCATCCCCTTCACCAACCATGACCTGGGGTCATTTTACCACTGGGTTTACCATGGTTTATTACCTTTGTGGTTGTCATAAGCATCGGAAAATCAGCGAAAATTCTCCATCTTTGGTTATAGCTTTCAGATGTGCTAAGGTACACAAGAGACATGACTCACATCCAAATCTGATCGGTTGCACATAGTTCTTACTTTACAGATCTTTACGGTCTGATTTTGAGGAATTAGCCTCAGTTGGGTCACTCAACCATCAATAATCAATCAGGTCGGGTTTCTGTCAGTTCATACTTGAGTATAGATTAGTATAAATCAAAATCACCAAAGTGAAACCTCCCAAACTCTTGAGAATTGCATAAAATTGTTATTTTCAGCATCCATTTGGTGGGTTGTGGCGGGCTGATCCAACAAATTCCTCGGCCCAGGTTTCGACGTTTGGCCTTCCTGAGCACCGAAGGCCGATTTCGGGATATGCCTAGGTTTCTTTGAACGTGATATTTCGATATGATATATTTATGTACTTATAAGATCTTATAAGTATATTTGGTTAATGGAAGTTAATGGATGTTAATGGTATCCAAGCCAATTGTGATCACCATCCATTTTATGATGAAATGGCCATGGCGAGGCCATGACCAGAGGTTTTTAATGGTGAGAAGGTTCAACTGGAAGTGAGTTGGTGAGGTAGTGACTAACAGTTCGCTATTGAACATGGCCCATTGATGGTTGATTTACCGAAATGAAAGATGGTGATGAATTCCATGGCTATGTCATGTTAGTTTACTGTAGTTAGTAACAGATGTAACAATTATATCCCATAGGATCCATGGTGCTGCCATATATGGTAACATGGATCCAATCAATATACCCCAGTCATGTTAGTATATATATATACCAGCACCATGGATCCTATGGGTATTGAGTCTGCGGATCCATTGGATCAATGGTTGAGCTTTGATCGTCCATTGTTACCGCAGGATCTCGCTCTAGACCTCAACCTGAGGACGTAGAAACATGACCCGGAAAATCACCGGCTTCAAACATGTCGCAGAAAATTCATGGTGTTTATCCAGGGTAAATCCAGCCATCCGATGTGTTATTTTGGAACAGTTCTTTCAACATCTGTCATCCCCATGACGGATCCATGGTGCTGCTATATATATGGTAACATTTACCATCAATATACCATCAATATACCCCATTCATGTTAGCATTAATATACCAGCACCAGCCGGATCCGTCATGGGATCCATGATGTTCCATAATGTTCCTCCCAGCCGAGAGGTGATGCATCCTCTTGAGCTTGCCTCGGCGCAGGCGCTATTTGATGTGGAAGAAAAACACAAATTCCACCATCCCCAAGTCCCAGTCATCACCATTGTTTGGTTGGTATGTTTACCAACCATTCCCAGGAAAATGGGTGTATGATTGTTTTAGCCAGCGTGGCGGCCAGCTTCCTCTTCAAACTGAGCCTTATGAGATTGTTGATGATGAAGCCAGGATCCCTTTTGTAACCGTTGAAGTCGTTCGAAAACACCCTGTTTACAACAACATGTCGCATCATAGCGAGAGGCAAAAAAACAAGAAACAAATTTAGGGTTGAAATGGGTTGAAGTAAACAACAATTCAGAATATCATCCGTAGATTCTCCCACGCCACATTTTCATCTTGCAGATACAAATGACATTGCAAATGAAAACGATAAACATGACAAAATGTGTGGTTCAAACATGTGATACATGTTTTGCTTCCAAACGAGCTGGAAACGCTGGTTAAAGAAAAAACACATTTCTCTCAAAACACTATCTAAACTCAGGCATATCTACACTAATTTACTAATGCACGTCCCACACCTGCCACAGGAAATGCGCTTGAATTCAGCCAACCAAATTGGTTGTTGTATCAATTTGCTTTCGTATAGCTTTAACAGCCTCTGGGTTTTCTCTTCGGGGCGCCACAACATTGATGGGGATTTTGAATGCTGCCCGCATGTTGGCTAACCAAATTTTCGGCCATGTTGGTCAAGCATTTTGAGCTTGGCCATGGCAGACCGATGCTGGGGAAGGTTCACGTTGCTATGTTTGATGGCCAATCGGTACCTTGGTGGCAAATTGAAATATGTTGTTTGTTGATGCGGTGAAAACCCTATAGCAGCCTCCCCGTACACCGGTGGATAAACTACATCAACAACCCGTCGCCCCACTTTCCCTACGGTCGCATTTTTTGAAGGTTTTGCAACTTAAATGGTAGCCTGCAGGAAGCAAATTACTGTGAACATGTGTGAACACATTATTTTTCCTAAGTGCCTTGGGCGGATGCACTTAACACGTGAAGATGTGGAGAAAACATGAGAAAACGACCATGTCAATGTGTGCATTTGGATGCGCCAGGGCTACTGGTAGGCTACTGGCAATATGAGAAGTCCTTAGAAACTTTAACACTTGGGTGACTTATGGGGACTTGGCATGACTTGGCCGAAACGCGTCACTTGAAGTGTTTCATGAAACCCATGGGACCTGGGACTGAGACATTGTGTGGTCGTAGTCGTCATCATTTTTCGACATGTGGTCATATGATGTCATATGTGGCCGATGGTCATCCACTCATCATTTTTCGACACATTTGTGTAGAAACTTGAGCGGCTTTGCAACTTGGATTGTGAAACCCTGAGGCTTCGCTCAACTCCAATCCAGATGCCATCCGCCGGCCGGATTGCAACACCAAAGGTATCGCCTACTCAACGGCTTGGCACGACAAGGTGCATGTAAGTACGCATCTTCTAGCCGTCGCCGGATGCATCAGCGAGTAGTCGACTGATGAGATTGCCAAGACTTTGGCATGGAAGTGGCGCGCTTGTCAAAAGACAGTTCCGTCCAGAACGTGCAACTGGCAAACAACATTTTCCAACATTTTCCATGAGCACCCCGAGTCCACTTGAGGGCAGCCACTCTTGGAGCCAATGGGCCACCATAGATCCCCTGGATCTACTGATCCAATGGCGATGCCATGGGATGGCGATGTGGGATGTCACAGAATGTCGATTTTCTGCGCCTGCACTGCCTGGGTTTTGAATAGGTCCAAATGGGCGTTTCTTGGGTTATTTTTGGTGAAACTCATTGAGTAGAGTGCGTGCATAGTGGGATAGAGTCCCACGATGGATTCAGGAAATTTGGGCAGTCGAATCCCTCGACATTCAGCATGTCTATCATTTTTTGTCCAGTTGCACCATGATCAGATATTTGAGCCATAGATGGTCATAATTTCTGACCATATTTGACCATATTATGACCGCCACATGTCCCATTTCAGACTGAAGACTCAACCCGTCTCGCCCCCATCGTTCGCTTCCCGACCGCTTGGCGTAAACGCGAAGAGGGCCATGGGAAGCGTGAACAGCTGCGAAACTCCGGTCCTCTCCGAAGCCCCAGTGTCCAAAGACAGAGCCATTCGGCAGATTTAGACATAATATGGTCATAGTCTGGTCATAATATGGTCATAATATGGTCATAATATGGTCATAATATGGTCATAGTATGGTCAATGGTCAAATATTGTCATATATTGTCAATGTGCCAATACATTGCAGGATCATTACAGGTACAATTTGGACACTTCCAGCATGAAACAGCTGCTTGATATCTGCTTGATCTTTTGGTATCTCTTTGTTGCTTTTTAAGGATGACTATTGCGACTATGCTGGACCTGGACCCTGGTACACCTGCAAGCCGGATGGCCTCCATGTGGAACGCTTTGCCAAAAAGGGCCCTGCCAGCAGAGAAGGATGTGTTCCCACCACTCTGCCCGAGCTCTTGAAGAGGGTCACTTATCTGTAACATAGCATTTTTTTAGATGGAACAGATATTGAATGATATTGAGAAAAGGAAAAACATATTATATGTGAACAATATGTGAACAATATGTGAACTAGAGATTTGATTGGATCTCCACTACTTTCCACTGTTAGTTTCTACTCTTGATTTCTGTTTCTACGGTGCAGATCGCTCCGTGATTTTTTGAGGCAGCTGAGACCAAGTGGGACAAACCCGCCCTGAAAATCGAGAGGCCATTGCCACCCTTGGATTCTGAAGGAAAGGCACCAGAGTCTCTGCCCGATGATCAGTGGAAGACGTGGACATGGAAGCAGCACTACGATGAGTCGAGAAAGGCAGCCAAGGGGTTTCTCGAGCAACTTTTGATTGATATTAAAAGATCATATCCGAATAATTTAGTTTGTCCAGTAATATCAGATGAGATTCAACAGATTCCAATTCGCAATGATGTACCTTCATGATGCAACACGTTACATCAACATCCACAACTTTTTTAACATTGCTGTGATCAGCCGAGGTTCATTAAGCTGGGGCACCAACCCTTTGATGCTGTGGCCATGTGGGGTTTCAACGCTCCGGAGTGGATGTTCAGCACCTTCGCTGCCATGATGGCAGGTGGCATGGCTGGTGGTCTCTATCCAACGGACACACCCGAGACGGCGGCATTTAAGGTGGCACACAGCGGAGTCACATGGCTTGGAGATGCATCTGGATGTACTATATATATCTATATATCTATATATAATATAATAATATAATAGATTAATAGATAATAATAATAATAATACTATATAGAATATATAATATATCTATATATCTTTTTACGGTATATCCAGTATAGTCCGTATAGCCGGTATAGTAATTCATTTGATTGTAAAAAAAAACCTGGAATAACAAGCAAGTATAGAAAGTATACGGCCAGATGCAATTGTTTGCCTGTGTCCCGAATTGGTGTCCAAATCCCAATCATCATCATCATCATCATCATCATCATCCCCCGAACCCCAACAAGTAGCAAGGGTTATGGTGCCCGTGTGCATAGCCCCTTCCTGGAAATAGGAGAACATGTCCATATATACAAATTGTACTCTACACATGCGCGCAGACACCATGTTGTCTATATGATTCTATATGGGCAAACGACGGTGTCTGCGCGTAAGTAAGTATAGCAGGTGCATCTTTGGCCAATCCTTTTTGCAGGATGGACATCATGGCTATCATGTCCTTGAAGTTTGTATTCTTTCATGCATCTTATCCCATAGGATCCATGGTGCTGCTATATATGGTCACATTTACCATATTTTACCATCAATATACCCCAGTCATGTTAGCATATATACCAGCACCATGGATCCGTCATGGGTATTAGAATTCGCAGCTCGTTTACAAAGCATGCCCTCATGCCCTTTGAGGCGAGCATCGTTGTCTTTGAAGACAAACCCAAGTTGGATAAACTGCTGAAGGCTGGTCATGCCATGCACGTCACGCCATGCCACGTCACACGCGCCTTGAAGCTGAAGGCTTCTCTGACATCTCGTGACATCCCTATTGAAGTATCAGCACCTAATAAATCAATAATCCACATTACGGTACAATGATGTTTATAGATGTTTATAGTATATATAGTTTATAAAATATATTAACAATAATCTAACAATTAAAATTGATTATGAACAGTGAGGCCTATAATATTACCTATAATTAATAATAATCATATAATATTACCTATAATTATCATGTCAATATCACCTATAATTTTCTTGGACGTTGTGAGGCCTTAGCAGCGCGTCAAGACGCCAAGCCTCCCAGGGTCAAGGCCTTTGTGACCTACGGCTACACTCCGGCTGCAGGCGCCACGGCTTCCCACGACTTTGAATTCAGCCATTTTCAGCCAAGTTGGTGATCAACAGATATCCAAAATGCAGTAATGTTACATTCAGTAATGTTACATATATCACCAGTTGGTCGTTTTGGTGATCACCAGATATCCAAACCACCAATATCCAAAATACTCGAAACATCTCGAAACCATTTTTCATCAATACACAGTAATGTCACATTCATCAATGATACAGCAAATGCTCGATGTTTGATGTCCATTGCATGGAGCACAGGAGAGACTGTGGACGTCAAGGGCCGGAAGGTCCCAGTGCTGAGTTGGAGTGACGTGATCGAGATGGGAGGCAGCTTGGCATGACGGGGTTACGATGATTCGGGGACTCAGAATGTCATAGGATCCATGGTGCTGCTATATATGGTAACATGGATCCCATATTTTACCATCAATATACCCCCTTTATGTTAGCATATATACCAGCACCATGGATCCGTCATGGGAATGTTATTCCTCATCATTTTTCATCATCGATGATCGACTTCTGCCGTTCCATGCCTCTTTCATCATTGTGTTTTTATTTATTTATTCATTTTTCATAGTCTTTCATCATCTTTCATCATTTGTTGATCAGATTCCCTCAGATTCCCTGAGATTCCTCAGATTCTCCGGCCATTCCTTCCCGGTCTTCCCGGGGAAGACCCCCGGGGGTCTTCCCCCGGGGTCCCGGGGTCTGCCCAAGGCAAGGAGAGCGATGGTGAAGTGGATCAACGCACCAAGGCGCTGAAGCCGGGACAATGTGCTGTGCTGGTCTACACTTCCGGCACCACCGGAGATCCCAAGGTGCGGAGACGGTGGCGGAGGATTTTTGGGGATTTTTTGGTCCCGATTTCACCGGTTGGATGAGTTGGATATGATAAGTTAACCATGGGTCAATGATTTATCTTCTACATGACCATGAAATACCATGAAATGATTTATCTGTTCTATGGGACAATGTTATTCGCGAATGATAAGTTGGATGAACATGGTGAATAAGATGGCAAATTGTTCCCATGTTCCCATAGATGTCATGATTTTCATGGCTCTGAACACTCTGAAAAGTTCTGAACAGTTGGATGAACATGGTTTTTTCACACCATGGTGACATGTGTATAGCTGGAACCGAAAAAACTGGATGGATTTGGACTGTTCAAAATTGCCATGCTCTTCCTGGTATGACATGTGAAAACACCAAGCCAGCGGACCAAAATGGCTCCAAAACATTCCTCACAGGCAGTGATGCTCTCCCACGACAATGTGCACTACGCGGGAGTGTCTGTATTCATGACCACACTGAAACAAGGTAGGCCCGGTGGGCTGTAGAAAAAACTTCGACGGCCATGATACATCATGATACATAGTTCCATATTCCATTCAGATTCTTTTTTTCAGGCGCTCCAGGCTTTCTCGAGGGAGAGTGTCAAGAGCGCCTTTTGTCCTATTTGCCCCTTTCGCACATTGCTGGTATGGCCGTGGACATCACCATGTGAAATGCTCAGCGCTGACGATTTGTCATCATGGCGGGCCAAAATTGCCCCAAAAAATTGCTTTTCCGAGGCCTGCGGTGCTTACAGCATTGAGCTCCAATCACGAAACTCGGCCGCAACGGGCTCCGTCAAAAAAAATTGAGCGTCAACTTGTGATGTCAAATCCGGATGTGATTTCCTGTCCAGGTTCTGTGATCAACAGAAGTTTCGAAATGTTTTGATTTTGATTCAGGTTGCTTATATATATCTTATATTATATTACATTAAATGTGTATCATATTTGTTCATATTTGCTCATCTTTCTTCATATCTCCTGTGTTTCAGTCAGTCTTCGTAGCTCAGCTCGTTCTCGCCGTGCAAAGTTGGCTGAGATGACGACCTACTTTGCCCGGCCCTATGACATGAAAGCAGGGACCCTGAAAGATCGGCTGTGCGCCGCCTCACCGACTCTTATGCTCGCCGTGCCATTGGTGTGGGAGAAGACTCTTAGCAAAGTCTGAGAAAATCTATGAAAGCTGTCTTGCCTTAACATTGAAACATCACAAAAAGACATTAAAGATGAATTATTCAGAGACATAAAATAGCTGTTTGGATCAGGTTCTTTGATGTTTGTTTATACATGTTTATACATTTGAACACAGTTCGATGATTTCTGCGCCGATGATCCCTGGCAGCTCATCCAATGACCTGATTCCAATGATTCCAATGGAGCTGGAGGATTGCTGACAAACTTCGATCCTTGGGAGCAGCCAATTCAGGACGATTCCAAGCGCAAGCAGCTGTTTTCTCTGCTCATCTTGAAATGTTTCTTAAAAAGAAACAACTTTTGGATAGCGACAGAATGTGTTCGATGTATTTTCGAAGTCTTGTCGTTTCTTGTTTTTTCTCGCCATCCAAAATCACGCTGGCGTCGCAGGACTGAAGCAGACCATCGGCACCTGGGCTAAAGATCTTGGCCTGCAAAGATCCAAGGCCTGTTTGATGGGAGGCAGGGCTCACGGCATTGCGACAGCATTGCAACAGCATTGCAGCAGCATTGCAGCAGCATTGTAACACTATGACCAGCTGGTTTTTGATTTTGCCAAGCTAGCTAAACTCTCCAACCATGGAAACATATGGACACAAAGTTGCAGTGAAAGTTGCATGGCAGGCGATGGGTCTTATCCAACGGGCTACACTCTGGCAGACATGTTGGTCTTGAGCAAAGTGAAAGCCGCTCTGGGGTTGGATCAACTGAAGTATGCCGTTACAGGAGTTTGGGAGTTTGTCCGATTTCCAGCAGATTCCAAGAGATCCCAAGAATTCAACTTAACAATTCTCAAGAGATCCCAACCCGCATCACTTAGTTGCAGTGTCACAGCATGCCACAGCATACTTCGATGGGTCAGGAGCTGCTCCCATCCGTGTGGACACTTTGGAGTACTTTGGATCGTTGGGCTTGGACATCCATGAGTTGTACGGCATGTCAGTACCACGGCGGATTTGGACAAAATATGTGATGATGAGAATTGGATCTTAAGTCATATTTGTCATGCTTGTCAGGATGTCAATTAACTATAGAAATTGCATGGAACTGCGAGTTTTTGTTTTCATCGTGGTGTTTGTTAGTCAATGCCTTGTGGCATTTAAGTGAAGTGGCATTTGTTGCTTCCAGGAAAGTCACGGCTGCTCTACAATCTCCACACCCGCTTGCCATGCGTGGGGCTCCTGCGGCTTTCAAATTGCTGGACTAGAGGTGAAAGTTTTCAAGGTCGATCATGCGGATATCAACAAGAAGACCCAGTGCCCAGCAGCACCCAGCCTTGACACCACCGACGAGCTCTTTCAAGGTCATCCTTTTTGTCATCTTTGTTGTCATCCGGAGTCTTCCCTAGTCGCTTATCATTCTTCAATGCCTGCGGACCCAATGCAAATATGATCAAATATGGCTTCTTCGCTTTGAAATGTGGCAGTTAGTTTTCTTTCAGCTGATTGTCGTTGGCATCGTTGGACATGCGCTCCGCAAGTTGTACTCTGAGTCTCTGAGTTGCAACCATCTGGCAGGTGAGATTTGCTTCAGGGGCCGAACCATCATGACACTCGCTGGGAAATCAAAGTTGGAGGGACCCAAGAAGCGTCCATCAGATGCATCAACCCATGGCCGGAAGGGCGCATTGCGGTGTTTATCTTTGCCAGGGCAACATGTTTCAACCGAGACAAAGTCTATTCAATTCATTTGAAGATTTTGAAATCATGTCAAGTCATGTGATTTTATGAGTGATTTCATGCGAAGTCGCATCAGAATCGCAGCTGAAGTGAGGATGGGATACATGGCCCAGCCAGACTTTGGCCCAGCTCACATCAAGGAGATCGAAAAGAAGACGGCGGAAGCCATCGATGCCGAGGGCTGGATGCATACGGGAGACAAAGGCGCGGCGCGATTGTGGGCTGATCAACATGGCAACTTAAAGACTAGTGAAATCATGTGATATCTAGTGATAGAGAAGGGTTAAAATGGATGAATATATGGTAATTCCATGGGGTATTCCATGCTATTCCCCGCGAGATCAGATGGCCATTTTTCATCTGAACTTTGAGACATGGCCGAGTGAGTTGGGATCCAGGAATCATGACGGACACTGGCATGGTGAAGATCACAGGGCGCTTCAAGGACACAGCGGTTTATCCCAACAGCGGTGATTCCGATGAATGGCTTAAAAGCCATTCAAAAAGAACATCAACACATCATTTCAAGCATATATAACATATAAAATATTAAAATCTATCATTTAAAATATATTAAAATCGATTTTCAAATCTATCAAAACCTGTTGAACTTTGGCATTCTGGTCTTATTCCTAGGATCTCTGGGATTTTTGGGATCTCCAGCCAGGAGCTGATCATTGGCGACGGAGGCGAAAACATCGCTCCGGTGCCCATCGAAGATCACGTGAAGGCCCACTGCGATGGCATCAACGAGGCCGCTGGGACAGGGTTCCCTAACGGGGCTTTCCGTTTCGTCATGGGGGTAGCCCTAACCCATGACGGATCCGGCTGGTGCTGCTATGTAACAAGTGGTAACATGGATCCCATCAATATAGCCAAAATGTTAGCATTAATATACCAGCACCATGGATCCGTCATGGGTAATCATCCAATATCATCCATTTTCGATCGGGATTTTTCACCATCCAGTGAGCTATTGAGGTAGCCCCAATTTAGGAAACCCCCAGCTTCCCGAGATTTCAAGAGAGTTTCCGACACGTGGAGCCAAGTGGAGCGACCATCTGAAAGGTGATGATGGTGGGCAACAAACGCAAATACAACGTGGCCCTCATTACCTTGAAGGCAGCTCTGTTTTTCCACTTTCGGAACACAACTCGTTCATACTCTTTCTGGGATTTTCTGGGAACTCCAGGATGTTCAGTTGATGTTCAGCTATTTTCCCTCTTGGTTTCCCTCTGTTTCCCTTCTTTTCAGCCACTCTTCAGCAGGCCGTGGGGGCCAATGGAGAAGTTCCCGGCACGGACGACTTGGATGCCGGCGCCAAGCGGGTCAATCCGGAAGTTAAGACCATCAGTGCAGCCATGGACGACAAGGCGAATGTCATGGATTGGAAGGGAAAATCGACGGAACATCTGGCAGATGTCAGCTGTGATGTTGCATCACAAGATGCTGAATATGTGTAATATATATATATATATAATATGTATATATATATAGTACATTCCAACATCCACTCATCTGCACTTGTATGATAGTTTCTGATAGCTGGATTGTTTGGATTGTCATGAACAACAACACCGAGAGACTTTGATCTTCTGTTTGGCAAGGTTTGGATCGATGCCGTGACTGCAGCGGTGACCTCGGCTAACAACAACGGCAAGTGTTGCCCCAACAACGCAGCTTGGATTTGTTGCTTAATAGGGGTGTCCTGAAATGGGGAATACCCAAAATGGTTGGTTTATAATGGAAAATCCGAAAATCCTATTAAAATTGATGATTTGGGGTACCCCTATTTTAGGAAACCCCCAAACTAAATCCATCTATATAAATCCTTCTTTCAAGCTTCCCTTGGCACCTTGTGTTGTGAATTCTTAGATGGACACTCGCATTTTTGGCCGCGCCGCGAAACATGGTGCTTTTCCTCCAGATTGTCAGACCGGAGGCCTTCAAGATTCAGAAGTTCATGATTTTGCCCACGAATTTCTCCGAAGACGCTGGCTATTTGACACCCACGAAGAAATTGAAACGTCCAATTGTGGAGAAGGCTTTCATCAAACAAATTGAACAAATGTACAGCTCCAAGGAGACCTATGTGCGATATCAGCCATAGATGTCTCTTAGAGTCTCTGTGCCTCTGTCATTTTCCGATATATTCAGAAGATATTGGGTGAAAAATCTTTGGTGATATTTAGTGATATTCATTTTTTAATGATTCAATCTCCACCATTAATGCACCATTAATGCACCATTGCAGATTCAGCAGAAAACTGAGCATTTCCTGGAAATCGCCGCAAGAGATGCGAGCGATCTTCGCACCCATTTGAGATGGTAACGATGTTCGCTGGTCTCTCCTTGACTTACAGTGCTAAAAGCATGCTAAAGCGCTCACGGACAGTGAAAGATCGTTTACCTTTGCGTTGTTTGAAAGATTGGAGCAGCTGGAGATAGCTGGAGCTGGGGCAATGCAGCAGATTCTTGGGACATCTTTGGACCTTTGATGTTATAGAAATTCTCATTGCCGCAATTTTCTCCCTTTGTTTGATTGTTTCGAAGATTTGAACTATAGGTGAATTTCCATGCGCTGGTCCAACCTAATTATATATAATATATATAATTAATATTAGTCTGTTGGGTTTGAAAGCGCCCTCATGAGACTGTTTGACAATACTGACCTGGGGTTTCGTGGCTTTGAAATCCCTTCAAAAGCAGAAACGATGTACAGATGGGCAACACAGACACACAGTATTCAACAAGTTGCAGATACACACGGAAGTGTCAAAACCAATGGTACTTAGGCCATCTTAGGCCTTCCGCTTCGAGAAAAGACTGCTGTGTTTGCCGACTCATTCTTGTGGCTTCAAGCTTGTGCCTCTGACATTGGCAGTCTGGACCTGTCAAATTTCAGGACTGCCAGGCATACGTAACGTATCGTAACGTTACATCCAAGCACTTTGGAGCCAAACATTAACAGTGATTGAAAGCTTTGAGATCGTTATTTGACATGTATTTGCCAATGACTCCTGTAGTAGCTATGAGATCCTTCAAAAAAACGAGCACGACATCGAGGTTCAATATTTCCTCGGGCACATGAGATCGCCAGGCGGAAACAGATAGACAGAGATGGACCGGTCCCAGAAAGTTTCCAAGATCGACATCACTAGCTGTCACCATATGTCACCATCTGCCACCCGCTCAGGCGCGGCTTTGGTTGCATATATTTTACCGTTAGTTTGTACGTTGTTGGCCATCACCAAAGCTTGCGAAGAAACAAAGTTGTAGCGCTGAAGCAGCTTGACGTAGGGGTCGCAAGGCGCTCATGGAATGCAATTGGTTGAAGGCACGAAATTTGGATAAGGGGAGATGACTGCGTTTGTTTGGGAGACTACCAAGACTCTTATTACACAGACCATCTCTGTAGTCTTCCCTGTCGCGTTGAATTCCAGGTGGGCTGGGTCAAAACAAACATGTTTTCGCCTACGGATCGAAAACCGTGCTCATAAAACGTACATTTTTGCTAACGGGACGTCGTGGGTTATGTTGGGGTGGGGTGGGGGGGATGGTGGGGTGTGGTGGGGGTGTTAACGTTCTGTCTAGTGCATACAGTAAATGTTGCTACGCTGCCGAGATCTCTGGAATGCTTGCTACATTGCTACGCTGACGAGATCTCTGGAATGCTTTCTACGTTACTTGTTGCTACGCTGCCAAGATCTCCGGAATGCTTTCTACGTT
>Ga0126342_10008643_pt1 | contig 18259 bp, 19 predicted proteins | sample Cyp1metagenome_FD_92528 | JGI IMG/M metagenome (GOLD analysis project Ga0126342, IMG submission 92528) | Coral microbial communities from Lord Howe Island, Old Settlement Bay, Australia - Cyphastrea 1 metagenome | ecosystem: Host-associated > Invertebrates > Cnidaria > Coral ... | reverse complement strand
GGATCACTTCCGGGATATTTTGAACCCTTATGGGGAAAAACCTAATTATGGAAAAATCGGACGCAGGCGCCGCCTGTCTAAGTTGAACGTTTTTTTTTTTCCATAATTCTGTCGGTGACCATAATTATGTGTAATTTGCTGATAAGCTGGTAATTTGATATATGAGCATCATTCTGCAAATTACATCAAGTTACTATGATTCATCCATGATTCATAGAGGATAAAACAGAAATAGACCGTATTTAAGGGATGCGCCTCTTCGTAGGGTAACTACAGAACAATCAGAACAGGATAACTGGGTACCCATGATGGTGGGGTGGTGGCACCGTGTTCGAATTCTTCGCCCAAACATTGAGGTACTAGCCATCATTCTCGATGGCTGAGGTGACAAGATGTGACAGGTGGTATCCTCTGGTTATGACTAACATATAGCTATTGAAAATGGCCATTTATAGTGGGTTTTCCCATTAAAAATTGTGATTTTCTATAGTTACGTTAGTTTACCAGAGGGTAACCAAAAAAAAGCCCCCAATCCGAAAGGCCGACGGCCGATTGCATTCCAATAAAACACCACCATGACTTTGTTGGTTAAGTCCACATATGTGCAGCTATAGGTATACATCCCCTACATCAAACACTTGTCACCATCAGATACATTTCCATGGTTCGACTGGTTCGATCATATTCGATCAGTTTCTTGGTGCAATCCTGGAAACCGATGAGATTCAATGAGATCCATTCAAGTTACACTGGAAATCTGTGAGTTTCCACCCAAACTCCGAAACAAAACTCCCAGCAGGCCTAGGCTCGCGGGCCGCCTCGGGCCCTGAGGTGAACGATGTTTTTTTTGGAGGCGAAACAGGGGAATTGAACGGAAAAAAATGTGATTACATTCAATAACATATTTTAGAATATAGATGTATAAATATTAAGCATGTGTCAATATATGTATCCATATGTAATAAATATGAATATGCATGAACATGTATATATAAATATATGTAAAACAATGTAAAACATCATAAAACGATTCAAGTGATCTTCATGTTTCAGGAGACCCAAAAAATGGATTGACATCTGGAGATTCACTGTCTCAATAGAAACATGGCATTCTTCCGTTTGGTGGCTTGAATCCTGGTGATTCAAGTATCGATCAATCTGGGATCATCATGCCGCATTCTGAACCTAGGTCCGGCAAACGCCTGCAAAATGTCATAATGACGGCTGCTTGGGGTGCCTGGTACCTCCGATTTTTGAACCAACCCAATGGAAAGCAGCTTGAGGCTCGGAGCAATTTCGGCAGGAAACGATCATCAATGCATACTGCTGCGCTCAGGAATCACAATGCAGTTGTGCCGAGACCAGCTATATATATATAGAAACGATCTCACTGCCAAATCAGGATCCTGATATTTCCCCATCTGTGTGGAGGATTGGACATCACAACTTTGAGTGATATCAAGGACAAGGACGGGACAGGAGCATGTTGTTTCGTAGTAACTCCCGCACTTCAGATGATCTTCACATAGAGGAAATAGATTCAGAACCCAGCAATGGCTCAGGAAAATGCTATCACCAAGCTGTCGGCTGACTTGGAGCGGGATTTAAAGTCCGCTCAGCACAGGCAAGGATCATCCTATGTCCTGGGCGCCATGGCGATGATTGAAAGAATGAATGGAACCTACTACCATGCATTATCATGCTGATGTTCTTAAAGAAAAAGACAACTCTGAACTGAGGTGCACCCTATACCAATACCAGGAATCAGCAGATTATCTGCTGATCATCATCCAACTCTGAACTGAGGTATGACTTTTGACCCTGACAGCCCTGCCTTGCCTTTACAACGCAATGGGCTTGCCGGTTTCCTATTGGTTTTGGGGAACAAATATGATTTGAAAAAGAAACAACTGTGACTTGGGGGGAATGCGGCTAGGCTGCGGCTAGGCTTCTACCACTATCAGGACTTTTCTGGTCAAGCCTAGGTGACCTAAAATGATGCGCAAGCCGATCGAAACTGTACATTTGGGGGCTGGTGGTGTCAACCAACAATCAACTGCCTGCCAAAATTCAGTGGCATCAGCCGTGCTAAGTCTTGCAAAATGCAAACCGGTGTAGAAACCAAGCCCGGCTACCGAAAGAAACTGCTGGGGAGGAACATCTATGGCCTTTGTTTGTTTGGTTGGTTGGTGCTCTACCTGTAAATTCCCCACAATAATCCTTCCATTCAAGCCAAGCTTCGCCTTTGTTGCTTGCGCGAGCGCTTGGCGTTTCTTCTGCGAATCTTCCATATCCTGGTCCTCAGTCATAGTTGTGGATGTGGTTGCGGTTGTGGACTGGATGACTATTGATGATTGTTGATGGCTTTGCAAGAGGCTATCCCCGCTTCTTTTCCAGGGTTTTGCAATCCACTTCTCCAAACAAAAAACATAATCCCACGAGTGAGGGCAACGATTTACTTTACATAAGGGTCAATTTACGGAAACAGCCAATGTTTGTTTGGCAACAACTGATCTTCCGTGCAACGACGACAACGACAACAAGGGAGGGCTTGGCTTCAGCATATGGCCTCAGAAATCTAACACCGTCGCCGACCCATCCCTCGTTTCGGTGGCCGAAATTTTGCACCGAATCCCTGGTGTGAGTTGATGGTTACCTTGGGGCCCAATGGCTCCAGACCATGCTGAGATACTTGTTGAAGTGATCGATGTGTCGGGTTCTGCGTTTCTGTAGATCTTAACCAAGTAGATAGCCGCTGACTGTAGCATTTTGTAACCATATTTCTGAGGCAACCCATGATTTGAGACTTGAAGTCAGCGTATCTTCCAACCTTGATGACAGCCATCCAAGGCTCTTTCTTCCAGGAACCTTCAAAATGGTGCTCCACCATGTTCTCTACACCCTGCACAGCGAAACACTGGAAAATCCCCAGTCCGATTCCTGGGATCCCCTGGTTCCCCCTGGTCTCCTCTGTCTACGACCCGATCGATTGGGAGATCCAGGAAGTTTGACACATACGCCTATTCGTATAATATATATATATATATAATATTGTATATATATATATATGTATGTCCATATTCATAATTTTATCCCATATGATCCACTACGTGTATAAGTGTATACATATTTATACGCACATTTACGTGTTATATATATATATATGTCTACATGCTACCATCTTCAAAATTGTTGTGTGTTGTTGAGGTACATTCCCATTCCTTCCCAGTGTGGCTGGTTGCACTATTTTTTCACCACAATTAGTTTCGCAGAATACCCTGGTCTGGCATGATTGGCAGTATGCCCATCTTCATATTACCATCTGGTTATGACTAACAGTTTGCCATGGAAAATCACCATGCTATTAATAGGTAAACCATCTCCGTGGTTTCCATGGCTATGTTAAATAACCAGAGGGTATGTAAAAAATAATAATTTTGTCTAATTTTATCATTGTGTTGCTTCAATGTGTTGGAAATGCCTACGTCGGTCGTAGCTAAATATCCCGATAAAAAGGCGCACAAAAAGTTGTGTTTTCTGTGTGAAATCTGCCTTTGGGATCCCAGATTTGCATGTGGCACTTGTGTCGAGGGCATGGTGGTTTGTTTTGGTGCTTTCGAACTTTCACAGATTGTAGCTTTACAATGCTTTACATATTTTACATTCCCATGACATCAAACAATTACCAAAATGATTGTCACTGATTGTCCCATGGAGGTGCCTTTCTACCAGCTGCTTACACTCTTCAATTCAGCCCGTATCCACGTGTTTTTCCTCTAATTGGTGACATCTCGGAAGAGCACACTCAGCGCACTCAGTGGAGGCGAATAAATTTTGGCGCTCCGTTTTGGTGTTTAAGATTCCCAGAAGATGTGTTTCCTTAAAATCCAGCAAGATGATTGGGTTTTAGTTCAAATCTTCACAATGTCTACCTAAAACATCTTAAAACAAACAGACCCCCATCTTGGGAGCTAAGAAGCCACATGTTCCTTGGATAGGGTCAATTCCCCATCCAATACAGGCTTGGGCCGAACGTGGGGTACCAATGGTATCAATCAAATGGGTCTACGTTCTGTTAAGCCATCCATTTTGGTGTGTACTAATAACAAATGATCATATAATGGATTATCTAAGACCATAGAGTGTACAAATAGCATGCAAACCATATCATGATCCATATCAATGTTCATGATGCTCACAAATAATTAGTCACACATGTTTGATCACCATGGAGCAACAAATCCGAAGCCGTTTCGTTGAGTCGCTGAAAATCTCCACCCCATATTTTCCCATGAAAAACTGGCGAAGAGAAGGGACCGGAAACCAATGAAACCTGGCAAAAACCAGATAGTTAATGGATGTGAATGGCAGATATACTTTCACATAACTATGGAAAATCACCATTTTTTAATGGGAACATCCACTATTTCTATGGTCGTTTTCAATAGCTATGTTAAGTTACCAGAGGGTAGATGCTACAAAAACCTTACTATGCCCGACCTCCGTGGGATCGTCCGCCGCGATCATTGGTGCCGCGTTCACGCGGCCGGCCGCGAAGACCCACATCTTCCACTGACCTCGGCAATGGAAACATATGACAAAATGGCTTTGGGAGCTGAAGCCAATCATCATGTTCCCATCATTTTCCCATAGAGATGGCGATTGTTCAGTGGGTATTTTGGGATCTCCGGTTGACAGTCATCCATGTTCCCAAGAGGCTTTCAATCATGTGGGGGTTCACCATGAAAGATGAGGATGTCAACAAGAAAATTGGAGAAAAATGGGGAGTAAAACTCCAAGACTCAAGGGGTTTTCCAGGGGTATCATGGAGGGAATACTGGCTTAATCACGCGTTTTTTCATGGCTAAGTGAGTTGGGGTCATCCCGCCAAATCAGATTTAAGATAAACATCTTGGAATCTACTTTCGAGTACTGTAATCAAACATGGCTAGCGGCTAGCTCTTAAATCCCCTGACTAAAGGAAAATCATCGAAGTAAATGGATGGATTTTTCGACAAACCATGTTTGATTGCATACCAGAGGGCGAACATGGGGAGAAGAACTTAAAGGTTGGGATTTGTTGACGTCAGTAAGAAACAAAAATGAGTCGGTTCTGACTAAAATTATCATATCGACTTGGGAGGGAACCATCAAGAAGCGCGACTCGTTCAACGGCAAAGATTCTGGCGTTCCTACTGGCTTCCAGGTTCCAGCGTTCAAACCGACTCCATACCCCCCAGCGCCCATAGAAAAAAACAATATCCATGATATCCCGACCAGTTGGGACCCCAATTCATGAACAAGTCTGATACATTCACGAGGTTTTCTTTTGAGTGGTACTTCAGATATTAGGAAGGGATTTCTTTGATATGTCCCGTTCTTTTTGGAAAGAAAAGTAATGAAAACTAGATAGTTCAATACCACAAATTGGAGAGTTGAAGCAGGTAAACTGGTTTGCATAGCTACGTTACACGGCACCCAAACCAATCAGTGGCGATCACTCAGCAGCTCGGCGCCAATGCCAAACCGAGACTCCGTAGCCAAAGAGATTTTCGCCTTAGGTGGAGGCGGTTGCCCCGAAAAAACACCACGGCCAGCCTTCAGAGAACAATGGCAAAGCATAATGACATAACGAGTTTTGTATGACCGCATTTGTTTAGATATATTTTTTTAACATGTTCTATGATGTTTTATCCACATGCAAATATGGAAAGATACCTATTTTCATCCGGCTTGTACAAGAAACACTATATCATTCTCATCTGCGCCTGGCCAATTCAGGATGGACAGGTGGTTTTGCCATGGTTTGCCGACGTTTCTCATGGCCATTTGTGCCATGGTCAATGCACAGGCTATGGACCACCATCATTTGGGAAATCGCATTTTAGTCATGATAATTGCCGTTGAAACAACGGTGGCATTAGCGAAAGCATCACATCCCCCAATCTATGTGATCATAACCCAACGTTTGATTCTGTGTAGTTACATGATACATGTGGTTACATATGTCAAAATTATGTATATATATATGTATATATGCCTATATGTATATATGTATATATGTATATATGTATATATGTATATATGTATATATGTATATATAAATATATATATGCAAATATATGTATATATATACATGTATATATGTATATATGTATATATGTATTTATGTATATATATATATGTAAATATATGTGTATATATATATATATACATGTGTATATGTATACATGTATACAGTATATGTATGTATATATATATATGTGTGTGTGTGCCCCACCATACCCCACTATATCCCAATGAAGCTGCCAATCAATCACATTTTGTCATGGTAAAGTCCAACTTCTTTGACCATGTCTGGCTTTGATGGCCCCCAAACCGCCGCGCCCTGGCCGCCATTGGAACCCAGCAACTGGGGTAGGACAAGAAGTGCACATCGGGGGGATGACGTCGGACCTTGACTTCGTTCTCCACAGCGTGAGGACTCTTCATTTCCAAAAACTCGTGGACCGCGTCGCTGAAGACGCCGGGGCCTTATAAATAGGTCATGCAGTTGGTGAAGTAGCTTCAATTAGCAGGGTCAAGCAGGTCAAACTCCATAATTAACCAAAATAAACATAGCATGAAATAGCGTAAAATCTGATTTTAATTGATTTTAGACATTCCTTTGCAAACTACTTACCAACGCGAAGCTCAGAGAATATGAAAGGGGATGGTCTGGGGCCTAAACTGGGAATAAAGTCATGCTCATGAGATGAGCATCAGCTTCCGATCGCGTGTGTTTGTAATTTGGGTTTATGATTTTATGTATGGGCCCACTGTTCGCCACATACCCCCATGCACCACCATGGTTGCTCACTAAATACCCATTCTTGCCAAACTCCCCATTCTTGATTCTTCAATTCGCATAAGCCACGCTTGCCAAGCTTTGGCTGGTTCAATCCAAATTTCAGTTGTCCAATTCCATTTTGGTATGGTCAACATTGCTGCATCTTCATTTTTGTTTGCCAAACTCCTCACTGTGATTGGGTAAGAAAAACCCATGATTGTCGCTGTACTCGGGGATCCCCATTTCACTGCTTGAATCTATTAGATTTTTTTGTTGACTAAATTTCCAGTGTTGTAATTTGTTGGTGGCCATACGGTCGTAACCTCACCCTAATCTTGCTTCTTGACACCAAAAACTCCCCGGGTTCATGCGGCAAACACGATACTTTCTTGAACAGGTGTTTTACGGATCAGATAAGATTTAGATGCACAAGGATCAAAATAATTCAAAATATACAGATGCGTTTTGGGGCATTGGGTTTGGCGCATTCTATGGTTCCAACCCTATCATCTCCAACCAGTGGGGGCACCACCTTGATCTACCCATCGGCCATTCATTAAAGAGACCATTCTCCATAGCTACATCCAACTTGAAAATGGATGAAAATGGTATAACCATATCTTGTTGATCATATAGTTGCAACACACACAGATCCCGTTGAAGATGCGAGGCACCCGTCAACTCCAACGTGCTCTCGACCTTCCAGGTGTAGCGTTGCCGGATCAGCTCCAAACAGCGAAGGAGCACCGGGTTGCCTGTGACGATCTGTGACGATCTGTGACGATCTGTGACGATCTGTGACGATGGGATCGTCCGAGGCTTCCCTGAAATTCACAACTCACTGGATTGATTTAACGGAACAGGAAAGGGGGGGGGTCGTTTCCCAATTTCCCCAAACAAATCACTAAAGCAGAGAGCTTAAAACTAAGACTGGTGGTGAGCACACACTGGTGGAGTATGGAATGACAAGTACAAGGTTTGATGATTGGATTACGGAGTATGCAAAGAAAATACTACAGTAACTTCAGGCTTCACCTGTGTATGCAATTGTGTGCGTATGCTTATGGCAAATTAGCCATAATTCTTGGTGATCATTTTGACCCATGGCTTCAGGCAACCTCATGACACATCTTGTTGGCTAATGGGCATTGGTTTTCCATGGTTTTCCCACTCCAATTCCTTTCATGTTGCCAACATGTTTAGAGGTACGGGAGGTGGATCGCTGATCACAACAGATTCTTTAACATCACCTTACCACTGACGAAATCACCATGCGTACGCGTACGCGTGCGCAATAGTGGAAAAGGTGGTTATATACATCGTGTGGAAGAAACATACGTACAACTTGACAACCGGTGGGTTTCAGTCCACAACTATTTGGTCCTGGTTCTGAAGTGCTGGTTTTGAATGTGAGGGCTCGCAAAGAGACATACATATCTACATATAAAATTATACATACAATCATATAAATAAGATTTGTAGATGATGTTCATGTCCATTTGTTCCTTACCGCCAACATCCGTGTTTTTTTTTTTAATGTTTTTTTCCCGTATTCACTTCGCCTGGAGCCGATGCGATGAACCATTGCTGAAACTGCTCGGTGCGGGCAAACTTGATCCTGACAGCTGTGACGGCGGTTCCGAGAGATTCTGTAAGCACGGGTTTTTCACATGATCAACACATGATCAATAGGTGGTTGGTGGTTGAAAAACATAAAATGCATAGAGTTCACTTAATAACCTCAATAAACCACGGGGAGCCCTGGGGGGTTCTGAAAAATACCTTGGGATATCTCGATTTCTTGGTTTTGTTACAACGCTGTTCAAGGGAAAATGATAAAAACAAATCCATGGGATTTAGCCCCCAATCATAGGCATTTAAAAGTAACTAATGAGCAGGATAGCGAGAAACAATCCTCAATGAATGGCAAACACATAAACCGTTTAAAACCATGCGTCTTGCGGATTCCCAGATCAAACTTGGCTGTGCAACCCCATAGAGCATCCATACATCAAAAAAGGACACCCAAAAATCACTCATCATGTGAGATGCATTCTAAAGAGTGTAAACTGTAACTTCAAAATTTTTTATACGCAAATATAGTACACATGAACTACATATAATATATAACTACATAATATTTTGTAAAATTAATTATGTAGTATAGGTGCCAGGCCGGAGCTACCAGGAACCACTAATGTTGCGATGTAATACACAAATGGGATCAAATGGAGTGGTGGGGGATCTAATAACGTTCTGTTGGCTGTGTTGGATGAAAGCAACAGCTACGTTGAAGATGTTTTGGCAATGGTGATTGCTTCGTTTTATTGTTTTCTTTTGGAGGTATCCATCTTAGAATCAGCCAGGTACCTGCCAGGTACCTACATTTGCCCGGGAATGTCCAATTCCTCCGTAAAGGGCATTCCGGGTTCAAGGGGTGAACGTTTTAGCGAACCATTGAGCTGAGGAGCTGAGCTCGCTGCCATTCAGGAAAGCGATGACCGAATTCATAGCCAACTATCATGTTGGTTGCCTGCGTTCACCGCAAGCATCACAATGGAACAACTTGGAAATTCAATGTGGGAAACCCTGGGGCAAATCTCGTCCTCCGGAGGAAGATTGTCCTGGCTGCTATGGTTGAATCCAAGAGGATAGCCATGTTCGAGGGCACGTGTCCCATTCAGGATATTCAACCAAGTGCAACGTGTGGTAGTCAAGGCGTGCGCTGAAGTGTTGCACATTCGGCTGTTCCTGTTAATGCCAACCAATGCCACCGTTCCATCCGAACGGAGAACATTCTCCCTTGGGTTTCATGCCGGGTTTTATTACATGTGGTTGCCGTTCCTTTTTGTTGTGTAAACGTAAACATTTCACAGCACACATGCACGCGCACACACATGTGTATATTATATATATATGCGTGTGTGTGTGTCATGATTATTCTATACATGTCAAGATGTAGACACGCAAGCTTTCCCCAGGAGTTATATCCGTGATCACTTGTTTTGAGTTTTGTTGAAATTGACGTGCTATGATACTCTAAAGCAAACTCGGGGGTCGACAAGCACACGCGTCCCGGACCTCTGGAAGTTTGTACTGATCGACTGGCTTTTTACATGCGACATCCACATCCTTGGCTGTGACATCATTTTTTCAAAAATGACTTGAGTGGAATAAATTGGATAAACGATGGGATAATTGTTTCAATCATACGCTGGGAAAACAACAGCAACAACAACAACACCAGCAGCAGCAGCAGCAGCAGAAGCAGCAGCAGCTGCAGCTGCAGCAGCAGCAACAACAAGCAACACGCAACATGCAACACGCAACAAGCAACATACAATAAGCAACAATCAACAGCAACAACAACAACAACAACATCTGCAGGACCCAACGCCTACATTTTTGATACAATACATACAGATTCATGCAGAGGCTAGCGTCCAAGAGCAACCTCCCAGCTCCATGAGACGCGACTGAGGAAAACTTTGGAGATCAAACAGGCATGGGTTATTCAAAACAGGCAGTTTCTATATATATATATATTCTGATTTATTTTAGGGAACGCACACACAAACATGTATATATATATATATATATGTGTGTGTGTGTGTAAATATAGTGTTATGTTTTTCTTCTGGCTGGCTGGTTTCAATCAACCCCACCCGCAACTATCAGTCAAGTCGGATCATCAGCCGAAGTAGGATAAAACATCAACAACCTAAGTGTTTGAAACCATCCATTTTCTTTCTGTGTCTTTCTGTTGCCTGCTTGGTAGCTGAAGGTTGCAAGGGACAAAATATGTGGCCCACTGATGCGCCATTTCATCATGGCCAATCTTCGATACCCAAATAGCCTGGCCTCGCTTGCACCCACCATATGATTCGATCGATCTTTCTAAATAAACAAATAAATATGTATATATATATATATAACGATGTTCATGCGGGTTTCCAGGATCATCTTTCATGATCATTCATGATCATTGGTGATCATTCAGCGTGGCAAATATGTGCAATATATAATATATATATATATATAAATATACAGCATCAAACTTCCAAAGGGTTTCATAGATATGGACTTGTAAGTATACCAAGGGAGGATGTCTATATGATAAAACAGCATACAGCAGCACCCAAATAATAACCCGGAGTTTCTGACCTGAACATACCAATCAAAAAAGAAAAACATCCAAATTACAAAGCATTGGGGTAAATCATAATAGTCAATATGAAATTAAAACCATTTGGGGATGATTCCTCGCAATCAAACCATGACACCAGGGTTCGGTCGCAGTGAGGTCACTATCATTTACCCATCCCAGCCCTTTGCGAGTGCGGCCGGGTGTCAGCATAGTAGCCACCCTGGTACCACAGGACGAGATAGCGGAAGACATCGGCGCGCTGAACGGGTTGCAAACCTGGTTTAACCGCCACGAATGTCTCAGGTTTTCACCATACTGGGATATCAATGACAGCTTCAGGATATAAATTGTATATATATATATACGTATATTTATATGAATTCTCAGGATACATACATACACATAAACATATATATATATATATACATGTGTGTGTGATGAGATATGCACTGATATGAATATCGACATGATGGAATATATGTATATATTTACATATACACATATTATACATATATATATAGTGGGATGTTAAAGGTTCATTTAGGATTGACAAATACCACCAACAACCACCAATACCATTACTTGGTGGTAAACTAGCCAGGAATCGCAAGTGGCTTAGTTCCCACCAGGTAATTCAATGTGGTGGGGGGCAATGTCCACAGGTACGTGGCAATATAGCCCACTTACGATTCCCGTGGTGAGCCACCAAGTAATACATGATAATATGCCAATATGCTGCATATGCGGTATATTTGCCTACGTTTGGGTGATTCTGGGGTAGAAGTTGGTGAATTTGAATATAAGATGCATGGAGCATATGGGATGTTTTTTTTTGAAAATTATTCATGAATATTGAGGGCTTGATAAAGTTATGATTTTCAAGATTCTTGTTTGATACTTTGTGATTGCGAGTGGTGCAGTGAAGATTGATTTCTGTTTTTTCATCTGTCTCTCTCTCTCTTTCTCTCTCTCTCTGGCTCTCTTTCCATTACCTTCAGAGGAGTATCTGTCCCAGGGATCCTGGGCAAAAAGCACCACGCTTCATAGATCCCTCCAATTTCCCATGAGTTCCCGTTCTAAGTCCCTACTTCTCTGCATGGTCCATGTCAAGTGTGCCAAATCATCCCGCTATGCCCGGACCATGCCCGGATCATGCCCCACTACAACATACTATAGTTCCTCTCTTAAAATCAGTTCCATGGATTTCTGGAATATCATCCTTTCTTTCTTCTCAATGCGAAAATACCATAAATACCCCTTGGCTTCGGAGACTTCCCAGCCATCTCAGGTGTGATCCAGGTGGGTCTCCAGCCTTCCCAAATGGGCCAAATGATCTTGGGAGATGCCTTCTGCGCCAGCTCGGCAATCTCCTGAGGCTCTGGTGCCTCTTGGCAGACACCAAAGATTGATTGCAATTTGATGGTGGCCAATGTTTATCGCAACCAATAATATGTCTATATTATATGTCTATGCATATATATATATATACATATGCATCCTTATTGGACCTGTTTTGCGGTAATATCATGTGGCAAGTAGCTTATGCAAACGTAGACCGAATATCGCAATGTCTTCATGCACGCGTATGGGTATGTATTAATGTAGATACATACACTTTTTTTGGATGCAATTTTGGGCAATAGCTACCGACGACTGTTTCCACTTAGTGCCCACTTTTCTCATTTTGAATTCTCCCTGGAACATCCTGGAACCAAAAGTGCCAACGAGCCTCGGCCACTTGTTCATTGGTTGTTTGGGGGTTTGGGATCATGAAGTCATATCAAACACCAATCTGCGGGAAGTTTTGGTTGATCTTGGTTGAACAAAAGGCCCCAACCCAGCATCATCCGAAATCACCCGTCTGGTATTAGCTTTCCAAACAAAAGCAAGAAACGCAACGGAATATGTACTCCAGTCTTTTGAGTACATGCCCAAAGTTTCAAATCTTAATCTCTTCTCTCTCTTCCCTCTCGGGACTGTCCGCAGCCGTCCCATGAGGACGTCCCAGTGATGGAATGGTGTAGATATGCAAACATCTGCCAAGAAGGGCAGACATGTACAGGGACCCAAGAACGCTACTCGTCCACAACAGCCGTTGTAGGAACTAATTATATGGAATTATGACATGCCACATGCTAATCATTAATCATTGTTAATCTATATGTGGCTGGTTCCACTCTGAAGTCTAATTTTCCCTGCTTTCTGGAGGGCACAGGGCACCACCCGGTGACCATGTGACTCGCGGCCACGGTCTTCCCGTTAGTTTCAGGCAGGTCTCAGTGTCATTCCAAAGTTTGTACTCACCTGGCAGGATTCCAAGGACGCACTGCCAGGGCGCGGCTAAGCGTCGCGAGGAGATATGTTGCAATATGCATCCTGTAGCTAATGAAAGGAGATGGGATAGAAATCCACCATGGACCATCTTGATTCAGATTGTGCTGAGGCGGGAAGTCGCAAGGTCGACTAGGCTGGAGAAAAATGATAATCGTTCACCTGCTGTCTGAAATTCTAGGTCAGACCTATGCGGAGTTAAAACATGTCAGAACCACCCCTTGCCATTTTCATTCATTTTCCCTATGTTCCCAATTCCCATCTTTTTAAAGTGCTACATCATCTTGCAGTGCTACTGATACAGCCTTGTAGTTCATCCTATATTGGTGAGGTCTCCATCTTTATCTTTACAGCATCTGCTGGTTCAAACCAGGCAACCCACATAGATTTTGCATGGTTACGACCCGTTTCTTGTAATGAATTCATCTCTCCAAAATTCCAAAAGCTTTGAAAATCCAACATCACCATGTTTCCATCTTTGGGTTCGGACCAAAATTTGGAACCCCATGGTCCAGATCGGCCCACTGGGCTTGACACTTCGACCTATGTACTATCTGACACTCCGATAGCAATGTGATGGCAGTAATAATGGCGAATGTTAGATGCTCTGCCTGCAACATGCATCGCAAAACATTGACTCGGAATTATATCCCCAATTGAAGCAACCTTGCGCCTTTTGACCACCCAACCAAGGCTTACTCAAACATGCGTCCCAAACCACGTACTTTCAAATATACATCTCAAAGGATTTTAGTATTAAATTCCACTGGTTTTGCTTGTCTCTCAACATTTGTCCAGAACCGGCGGGCATTCTGCATCTCACGACTAAGGTGTTCCTGCAGATTGTCACTAATGAAACCATTTTTTGGCCCATGTCAGCCCCTTTCAACACCAACACGGACAATTCCATATCGGTGCCATTTTGTCGCGTGACCCATGGCATCAAAGATGTATAAATGTGAACATGTATTAAATATATATATATAAATCATTTCTGTAATAGAATACTGTACTGTGAAAAAAAATATATGTATGTAAATATATATATATATATTATTAAATTAAAGCGATGCAAACTTGATGGGACGTGAACTTTCCCTTACATGGCAAGAATATACCTGTTTAATTGTCCACGATGCAGGTTTACAACCTATTGGAATTTCCTGGCAAAGGGACACTTGGGATTCATGTCTTTCCAAATTTGTGCCCACTTCGCTTCTTGCTCCTCGGCTGCGGATGGTCGGCAACGCAACATCTCCAACGATGATGATGAATGACGAATCATGAATGATGAGTGATGGTGACGAGGAAAATCAGTACCACTTCTCGTAAACTAGAACACCATAGAACACCCATACCTCTGCTTGAGTTCTATAGTAAGTGCCTGCTCTAGTTGCAATTGCATGCAAATCAGCACTGAACATCTCCTAAATTGCATGTCATGGATGGTACCCATGAGAATCGAAAGCCCTAAAGAAACGTGGCTAAACCCAGGCGTGGAGCACAAATACACACAATTTACAAACAAATTAACTTTACTTCAAATGACCCCCAGTCTGACAGATTATTCTGACATAGTGTCTGGCATATCATCTGGAATCTATATATGGCAAACATATTCTGACAATCTATCTGACGTATCTTCTGGCATATACTGTGACAGTGTCTGACATATCATCAGGAATCTATATATGGATCACATATTCTGACCATCTATCTGACATATATACTGGCATATATTGTGGCAATCTGTTGGGCATAGCATCTGGAATTTATATGTGGCAAAACATATTCTGGCAATACGTCTGACATATCTTCTGGCATATACTGTGGCAGTCGGTCTGGCATATCATCCGGAATTATATCTGGCATAAATATTCTAACGTTCTATCTGGCATCCTTTCGCCTCCTATCTGGCATCTATTCTGGCATTCTACCTGGCATTCTTCCCGGCAGATATTCTGGCATTTTACTTATCTGGCATTCTATTTGGCATCTATTCTAGCATTCTACCTGGCAAAAAATCTGGCATTCTCTCTGGCATCCTGTCAGGCAACATTCTGGCGTTTTATCTAGCAGGTATTCGGACATTCTTTCTGGCAGGTGTTTCGGTCCGTGTGTGCCCAGACTGATTTGGAGCTCGCCGTACGGTTCTGGTCCATGCCCAGACTGAGCCGGAGCTCCCTGTGGGCTTCGGGTCCGTGCGTGCCCAGAGTGCCAGGAGTCACACTGTTCATAAAAATCTTCATTAGAATCTAGAGACCCTCACCTCGCAGGTGAGGAAGAATATTTGTACATGTACACGCATGTAGACACATCATTTTGGACCTGGGCAGCTTATCATCTAGTTCTCAAATCAGGAAGGCAATCAGCACATTTTGGAATGATTCCAAGGCGTGGCCAGTGAGGTGATCACCGAGTGTCCTTGAGGGTATGCGTCTTGGCCGTTTGGTGGATGATGCAAGGAATGGCTGTGCTACCCCCTGGCCGGCGGCTGAAATGCGAAGGATGCAAACCCACAACATGCACACACTTGAAAGACCGCATGCTGTATGGAGTCCTGATTGGTTGGTTCATCGATCACGTTTGTTTCTCTTGTCAATTCTATGACATCTGGAAGTGAAATCCCAGAAAGGCCTTGCGCCGCGTGACTGAGTCACAGATTTAAAAAAATGAACTGTAAAATGACATATATGTAATTCATGTTTGGGGTTCTAGGCTTAGCCCCGCGTCATTGCAGCAAACTGACAATCAGATGACCCTGTTTTACCTGAAACAGCCTCGAGGAAGAACAGGTGATCATAACTTAGCTGGCAGGTACGTGAAAACGGCGTCCGATGTTCATATCACAGGAAAGAGTAAAGGTCTTCATTGGTGCCAGCTTCACTCGATCCCCTGGCAACCCCTGCTACTATGAATCACGTTCGGAAGGTAATTATCAGCTACATCAAAAACCCTTCGAAACAGGATGTGACCCCACACAAGAAGGCCGTTTTTTCGCCAAACCGTGTTTCCGAAGGTTTTAAATACGGAGAGCGGAGAAAACGTCTTGTCGAGCAAAACCTTTCTGTACATAAAGATCCGCTAGCGCAAAAAAACTTGCAGAAATCACATCCCGTGGGTAGGTGTATTTTCCAATTTCGTGAGCCCGGCCAATATAATAGCCAAATCATTTTGAGACGGACAGCGCCCGCGGAAACGCAATCTCGAATTTTAAATCAGGTTGTCTATATTGAACAGTTCTTTGGCGCACGGCAGCAGAAAAATCCAAAAGTAAGTCATCATCAACGACCTCAAGTTCAACAGGATGACTGTAAAAATCCAAGTCACACAGCGCGAGAAATCCAGGGTGGAGCTGTGCTTCCTCGGTGACAATAATGAACCTGTTGTCAACATATCGGATACCAAAAAACTATGAAACACATTAAAAAACTGAAGCGGGTTTGATTGAGGGTTTCCAGATACATCTCTTGCCATGCACGTTCCACGATAGTCTCATCGAGAGTCGAAAGGGACGGACCACGAATGTGCTTCCAAAAGCATCCAAGGGCAGAGAAGATATGAGAGGAGAGGCTGGACCGAACTACTGGAAAAATGTCACGTACATAAAATTTCTTGAGATTGTAGGCAGATTTTCGATACGATCCTGAAAACGTTGATTGAGTCGGGTCACCTTTTGCACTGATGTCCACGGTTATAGTAACTGACTGAGGATTACAGTAGAAAAATGAAACAAATTTAACAGTCCATGCGTCAACCAGTTGATTGACGGCGTCCAATAATCTTTTCTTGAGGAACAGAATTGAAACAACCAACCAGGTCATCATTTACAAAACCAGAGTAATGTCAGAGGAAACTTCATCAAAATATCGATGTAGGCGAGCCCAGATGGCCGGGGTGTTCAATTGTCTTATGATCTGTGGCCACATCTGCTGCACAATGGAATCCATGGCCCGGCTAACTGCTTTGAGCATGTCTGAAAATAATTGATCAATGTGACAGTCAATGTGAGACCTTTGGTCCACTGTTTTTTGCGTTTCAGAAAAACGAAACCATAGGGTAAAGCAGCTTATTAACGGAAACCCCATGGATACCGCTTCAGAAAATAGGGCCGCAACGCCGAAGAAATAGCAAACTGAGCTTGTTGGGCAGCACAAGTCTTTCAAACAAATCTATGTCAGACCACGTGTTCAACGCACCTTGAAAGTACAACTTTGTACAAAAATGGTGATGCAAAATTGTTCATGGTCACTGTGGTGAATCACCGAACCGAGGGAGAACGTAAAGGAGATGTTGAACAAGATGAACAGACAATCGGGGGGTCGATTCGAGTTCGTCAAGATGTTGCTTCCATTGTTGAAACAAAAAATCAGAGAAGGCGTCAGCTAATTCTGCTCGGAGGCCGTGGTGTTTCAACCACCCCCGAAACACGCCAATAGTCAATTCAAAATATGGTTATTTGGCCGCGAAATATGTAGAGTTGGCATTGACAGTTTGAAACAACCTTAGTCTGGCCGGTAGTCGGAGATCTTCTAAATCCACTGCTACTAAGGCCACTCATTTTAGATATTTTCACTTCAGGCTCTTAACAAGGATAATAAGTATCGTATAAGTTACTATTATCCTACTAATATCTTGTTTAAATTGGTTTTTAAATTTATTCTGTGTTAAGTTCCCCACTTCTTTTTGAACTTACTACATGGTATTGAAGATATAGTCAAATATAGTTGAATATTTTTCAAAAATATCTGAAAATAGTTGGAAATAAGTTTTTCATTCGTTTTTCGATTGGGACTCTTATGCGTACTGCAATGATGTGGTGACTTTTTGGCTCACACAAGGGAGCAAGCACAAGGTGCTCAAAACTTACAGGATCCAGACGATGAGAGATGAAAAATGATTGCTGGCAAGGAACATTTGTAACAATAGATAGTTCCTGCAAAGGATAGTTC
>Ga0126342_10008642_pt1 | contig 18259 bp, 17 predicted proteins | sample Cyp1metagenome_FD_92528 | JGI IMG/M metagenome (GOLD analysis project Ga0126342, IMG submission 92528) | Coral microbial communities from Lord Howe Island, Old Settlement Bay, Australia - Cyphastrea 1 metagenome | ecosystem: Host-associated > Invertebrates > Cnidaria > Coral ... | reverse complement strand
TGTATTATATTTTCCTATATTATATTACATTATATTATATTATATTATAATATAATATCATATTATATTATATTATATTAATAATATTATCTTATATTATAAATTGTATATAATATATTATATATTATATATTTTATATTTTATATTATACATTATATATTCTATATTTTATATATAATATAATATAATATATAATATAATATAATATAATATAATATATAATATAATATATAATATAATATAATATAATATATAATATATAATATATAGTATATAATATATAATATATAATATATAGTATATAATATATTATATATATATGCATGTAGCGCGTTTTAGCCAAACCATAGCGACCCTGTTGGTCAGCTTTTCCTCCCCGGCTAAGGCCACATGCGCAGACTTTGATTCGACACTTTGAGGCCAAGTGGTTTATTGTGCCGTGTGGTAACCGCAGACGCCACAGGACAAGCATTGAAATAGGTTGAAAACATGGTTGAAATATGTTGAAATGGTATTCTACATCAGACTGTCAAGGCATGATGGAAAATCGGGAAGTAACATGGCGGCATTTTTTCCTTGATTTAATGGCTATGCCATGCCAGGCCCAACAAGGTCGAACACACAAGGTGCGATGAGAGTCATTTATGGCAGCCCAGGGTGTCACAGTCACTGTGAATCAGATACCTTCTTTGAGTCCACCTTGTACGGAAACAAACCGGCACAGCTTGGCAGTCTGGTTTTGTATTGATTTGTATTGAATGGTTGAGAGGCCTTCCTCGACAATCCCAGTTTGTATAAATGGCATGAAATAGCCACATCCAGGGCGGAATTCTCATCGCCCTGTCTGAGAACAAGCTGAAAAGCTTTGGCCACAAGTGCGACTTGGCTACCATCCAGTTGTGCAGCGTCAGCAATCCACGGGCGCATGCTGTACGCACCAAGACAGAGGGAGAATCGGAGAAGGGATGTTCAGAAATTGTGGAATGAAGCTTCACAATGCTTCACATGTCGTTTCCCTTATGGATTTCCAGCGGTTGGCCAGCCGCCCAGCCCCAAGGTTCTCTCTTTGCGTTGAATTTGCGACTCTCAATCCACTTTCCACTTTCTATGGGGAGATAAAATAGATAAACTCACTGCGCATTTGGCTGAGGTGATGATGATGAATGCCGGCAGAAGGAGAAAGCTGATGGAGGCCTTCGGCATCCTTTGGCATCCTTCGGCCAACCGCTTGATGTCTGAGATGTGTTCTGTTTGCTGTGAACATCGTATCAGGTCCTAACATATCCTAACGGTCTAACATGGTCTAACGTTTCACTGGGCATGGCGTCGTTATCACACATGATGCCAACTCCAGCTATGCTCGGCTTTTTCTTGACCTTGAAAGCGGCAAACTTGCAGATCTTTGATCTTCTCTGCCTGCATTTTCAGTGTTGACAGGTGCCATCGAAGGCGCACAAGTTCCTAGCTTCTTCCAGTCTGGTTCGCAAGGGTGCTCAGTCTCGGAATTGGAACATGCCATTGAGAAACAGATATAACTTCAGCACTGGAAACTGCAATTCTCGTTGGTGATCTTATTGTCAAACAACATGAAAGGCATATCAAAGGCATATCCAACGCAGCGTCAGTGTTTCGGCCATTGCCAAGGTCAGTGCAGCCCAAGGCGGTGGACGCCGGTGCCGAAGGAACCGAAGGAACTGAGGTCCTGGAAGCACCTGCGCCGACTGCGGCAACCATGACAGAAGTCTTTCCAGAGGTTCCCAGGGCTTGGGCTTCCAACATAGACATACAGTAACTATCAGTAACTATCAGTAACTATCAGTAACTATCAGTAACTATCATCCGAACATATCACGATTTTAATACAATCTCATATATAGTCTCATAGTAATCTAATGACTCGCTGTATAACTTTTACAACTTACAACATCTTACAACATTTTCCACTCAGAAGAAAGAAACAAGTGGTGTGTACAGAAGGTGCATCCATGGGCATCCCACCTCGTAATTGATGTGGGGGATCATAAACCCTTTCATACGTCGACATATTGGCACAAAATTATGGAAGATGTTCAGCCCAGCCTGTTGATCTAGTTGGGACTATGATATGTGATGTGGACATATGTGGACCAACTCTGAGTTTCCAAAAGGCTCCACACAGAAAGGAGGTTTGAAGACATGCCACGTGTGTACGAAACCTGCTAACCTCTTCAGCTCAAAAGACGCAGAAGGGCGGTCACTGCGAGGGAAAGCAATTTTGCCGATTCGCATTTTCTCTGACATGGCAGTGCGTCCACAGGCTGTTGAGGACGGGCCTTGCTGCATTGCTTTCCCAAATCCCACTTCCTGAGAAATATATAGAAATATATAGAAATATATAGAAATATCATTTCTTCCAAGCGCGGCGAAAGGTTCGCGACAGGTTTGAATGCCACTATTTATAGGAAACATGCACACGAAAACATGGTCATAATTCCCTGTCCTAATTCCGCTGGGACGCGAAAGGGCGCGAAAGGGTCGCGAAAGCGCGGGTAAGGGCATTTTGAACAACCCCCATGTAACTTCACCAATCTTCACCACCCAGGACTGGTGCCACTTGATGCCCAATTTGTTGGAGCAGGAGGGCTGGACTACCGCATTGGCAACAGAAGAGGCATCCCTGACACACAGCTGTTGCCCTTGGGGCCCCTTGGCAGCACAGTGACTGCGCGCTGCGGTTGCCGGTTACAGCGGTGGATTGAGGTGGTCACCTCATCAGGTTTGAGCTCAAGAACATCCACGCGGCTGGGATGGAATTGGATCAAGGGATATCAGGATTATCAAGGACTTACCAAGGACATCCAAGGACTTATCAAGAGATCGTGGAATAGAAGGATTTTGTATGACTCGTGGCTTTGTCTTCGAAACATTGCATTTCCAAAAACCAGTGCTTTCCTATCAAAATCCAACCATCCGTTAAAAATTGATCGTTAGAAGACGTTGGAAGAGCCTTGTACAGAGGAGCGGTCCACCACTTACGAGACATCTCAATGTGCAATGCGCGTCAATGCGCCAAGGTGCAAGATGCCCCCGAGAAGACTGGCAACATCATGGTGAGACCAGAGGTACGATCCCTGCTTCATCAAGAGCTCCCTGGATGCCCTGGATAAGGTGACAGATCGGATAGATTCGACAGGTCAACGAACTTGTTTGTCTTTCCCTAGTTGATGAATAGTGAGGTGATCCCCCATTGAACAAGTAATAAGTGAATTACACTATGGTGAGAGATATGGTGAGATATTCACATTAGATAATGGTGAATTACAATTACAATAGTTACAATGAATGAACATGGCAAACCATCCTGTGTTTATGATATGTTATATATATAATATAATATAATACATAATATAATACATAATATAATATAATATAGTATAGTATAGTATAATATAATATAAGATAAGATAATATAATATAATATAATATAATAATATATATATATATGTATGTGTGTTTTATATGTTTCCTCCATATTTTCCCAAAGGGTTGACATCCCCAAGGTTGACATCGTCACGACATCCCCATGGCAGTCGTCCAAGGTTTCCCATCAACGGCATCCGTGTTGAATCCATGGAGGTGAAAGGCCCTGGCGAAGCCGTCGTCCAGGAGAGAACCGCTTGACCAAAGCGGAAAAAAATGAAGGTTTAATGGTGGTTTAATGGTGGTTTATGGTGGTTTAATGGTGGTTTAATAGTGGTTAATAGTGGTTAATACTGGGTTAATCATAGTTAATACTGGGTTAATGATGGTTAATGATGGATAATATGGGAAGATTTTTATGAAGATAGGAACAGATATTTTGTGACTTCACTGGATGATTTTCCTCAAAACTGTGAGCTTTCTCCCAGGGCTCAATGTCTTGGAGCGTGGTGCGTCTCTGTGGAGTGCTGTTTGGGGACATGGGGAGCCAGGCAGCTTGGGCAGAGTTTCCACCAGTATTTGATCGATTTTTATACGTAGACTAATAGTCGTATTATAAGATCTATAATATAAGTCTAATGATATAGTATACCTTATAATACCTATATTAATAGTATATATATATATAAGTATATCCTGAGGACCTGTTACCCAGGTACCCGCGTTTCCCCGTGCAATACCTGGTTTATCAGCTTGATGATCATCCAAAAACGGGACAAATGTCGATGCCAATTTTCCCGGTGATCAGCCCATTTTCAGATGGCCAGCGAGGTAATGAACTATTTCTTCCATGACCCAGACAGTGAGGTGTCATGGCACCAAAAGGCGCGCTGCCATTGGCTGCACCAAAATCATGTCAGCAGTTGGTACTATACTCTTTCGGTCAAACACCAATTTTCTGCAGATAATGTTCCCAGTTTCTGCACATTTCTGCGCCCATGGGTTGTGGTTGGAACACTGTTTGAACCACCGTGCAGTTGCGCCGTGACTATCCTCGCCACGGTGACAGCGCCTGCGCGTTTTGGATGGAAGATGGAAGGCCGCAGGAGTGTGCCTCTTGGCTGACGAAAGTCTGGACAATCCCTCATGCTGCAAGTAGTTGTTGAGCCAAGGCTTAATGGTTTAGATTCCTGGAGTAATCAGCCCATTCTCTCAGTTTCGCTCTGAAATGGGGACTGCAAGCTGCAAAGTAATTGATAGTATGTACCTTGGCAGATAGTGAACCCTTGACTGACTATATGACTATAAAACATCATAAGTTGAATACTTTTGGTGCTTCCATTTTATACCCTTTGATTTTGCCTGCCTGGATTATGCAGCTGTGTCGATCAGGTCATGCTTGTGCGGCCCCAAGCAGAGAAAGACAAGTTCACAGCCTTCGTGGTAGCCCGGGTGCGCCCCAGAGATGCAGACGCGTCCAGCTGTACGTTCCTGATGCAAACTGAATCCAAACAGTTTTGACTTGAGTGCTTGAACGCAGCCCGCTCCCCTCTCTCTTTAATCCTTCATGCTCCCCTCATTCATCGTATGTTCTCCGACCTTAGAATCAAAATCTCCGGGAGGTTTTCTCCCCCCATCCTCCCTCGCTTGGTGTGGCAACGTCCCAAAGTCAAAGATGTCGCTTCAGGTGCCGGAGGGACGCTTTGCCAACTGGGCCAGCTCACACTTCAGTCCCTTGGCCTATCGGAACCAATTCTTAACTCTTCCCCACCGACTTGGTTGTGATCATTGTATGATCATTGTGTATTTGTATTGTTTGCATTTGTTTGCCTCTAATCAGCTTGTGCTGTGTGTGATGCTGTGCTATTTTTATTGTGGGACACCAATGGGTGGAGCGTTTTGTCGAGGTTTTGTTCTGAAAACTGCACACAGCACTGCTGATTGGTTCTTGAACCGCCCTGGCATCTCAGAGCTTCGCCAAGTGGACGATGCTGCGGCAGCAGTGACATTCCTGGAACGAAACCCATTCCACACTCTTTGCCGTTCTTACGAAGTTCTTACGAAGTTCTTACCTCGAAAGGGTTTTGCCGAAGTAGCACTGTAAAGAAGAAAAACTCGCGGGGTCCTCAAAACATCAAGGAACGTTTCTACGTCGTGGTGTCCATGCAAAGCTTCAAACGTGGCATGCCGCTGCTGCCTGCCTTCGATGATGAACAGCCCGACACAGAGATCGATGCTGGAGAGCCTTATGGCCTCAAGCGCTGGGTCCGGTACGAGACTGCAACTCGGATCAACTCGATCTCCGATGTTGGGAACTGTTGGGGACTCCATGGCCCATGCAAATTGGTCATTTCTAGTGGAGAAATCACGGGGGCACCACCAATCAGAAACATCCGGGATGAAATTCCGCCTTGGCCCAATCCCAATGGTTTCCATCAGGGGATTTTGATCCACTGAAGTCACTGTCTTCGCCTGCGCAGGCTGGTACCCAAAAGTTTCATCTTCCCGAGTATCTGAAGATCTTCTTGTCTCGCCTGGGCTATGAGGTGGAAACCTATGCTACTTGGCGAGACAGAAAGCCCTGGAGCATTTTGCACATTTTGGCGCAGTGGAAAAAAACCTGGAATCCAGCTGCAACTTGCTACAACCTGCTGCAGACACAAGGATAGCTTGGACAGTGAGACGCTGGTGCCCTACCAGTGCGTGCTCAAACGAGAGGATGATCTCGTTGCTATCCGGCGTTTTGTTTGCTTACCCATTCTTACACCTTCTCTGGCTTATTTTGGGCCAAACCATATACCTGAGGGTCACCATCGTTATAGCAATGACCATAGTAGGTTTATAGCCAACAAGACAGTAGTGATCATGGTAATCATCACCATTCTTTCTGCATACTTCTGGTATCACAGAATCCTATCTTCATGTTTCACACATGGGACCCCAACTCATGGTGCCAGTATCACAGCTGGTGACCAGCTGGTGCCAGAGCACAGTGTGGTGTGTCAGCGCCAGGACTGGGAACTGGTGCATGCTCGTTTCCATGAGGCGTGGGCGGGCTACCAGATGGAAGTTGATTCACAGCAGCTGCACTTTTTTTTTGAGAGACAAAGGCTTCCGAAAGTCACAAGGAAGAGCGTCATGATGTGAGACGACCTGCCAATGTGATCCAATGTGATCCAATGTGCATGTCCGTTCTGCCAGGCATACCCATTGCAAAAGACGGCCTACCGTCGAGCCAACGGTGGCTCCGGGGCTCCCGGCGTTCATGAAGACGTGGTGCCGAAAATTGTGTCGGCTGCGGCTGAGGTGGCCAATTGGCAGGTGGGGACGGGGACGGGGACGGGGTGCGGAGGCACGCCGAGGCCGAGTTCAGTCACACTGTGAGTCACACATCGTCACACTATTTGCATGGTGTTACGATGTGTTGCGATGTGTTACGATGTGTTACGTGTACCCAGAGTAGCATGTAGCATCAAGTAGCATCAAGTAACCGTTTGATAGTGAGCAAGGAAATAGTGATGGCATGTGATGGTGGTGATGATATTTGTGGTAGAAACATGTAGAAACTGGGTGTGACTCCAGGGCAACTTTTGCTACAGTGACGGTTACGGCCAGGAACTACTGCAGGCAGCGAAGGAAGCGAAGGAACCCAAATTGGTGGTCCGCAACACCTTCCTGGATCTGGAGGTGCCGATGCCATGGACGTGGCAGGCTGTCGGAAAAAAGTGCGCTATGCAGACGCACTATGATTGTATAATATTTGTATAATATTTGTATAGACTAGTGCAGCTAGTATAGTATGATATATATGTATATTATATAAATTATATATATATATATATATATTAGATTGATATGGTATGGTAGTATATGGTAGTAGATGGTAGTAGATGGTAGTATACTTTAGTCTATCCTTTTTATCACCTTGTTGTACTCCACCTGGGTACCAAGCACGGCAGGATCAGGAAGAGGAGCAACGGCAGAGACTTCGGCGCCGACCCAAGACCACGGCTCTCAGTCGACCGGTCTATGTGCATTGATTGCGCTGACCGCGCTTGGTGCCACTTGGCGATAAAGGTTGGCGTTGAAAGCTGGTTAGCAGCTTAGCATATGTCAGAGCGTTGAAAGCTGGATCCACTCCATTCCACTCCCCAATACTCCCCATCTCATCTCTGGATCCACTGGGATCCACTGCCTGTCCAAGGCATCTGAATCACTGAATCACCCTTGCCCACAGATCTGCTACAGGCCGGATTCAAGTGGCAAGGTGCCTTGAACAAAAGCGGCGCAGCATGTGAAGTTGTAAAGAGCAGCGCTGCGCCAGTGCCAGTGCCATTGCCACCACCATGTCCAGGGCGATGGTGCTGGCCCATGCTGGCCCAACAATTCGGTTGCAAACATCCGTTGCAAACAAGAAGCATCTGATGTTTTTAGGGAGTTTTAAAGGCCATGCACTTTGCTGTTGCAGCAGACAGCTCGTGGACATAGCCGCATAGCATCGCATAGCCGTGGCCTAGCTACAGTGATCATCCTGGGCTTTGAATTTCTACTACAAAATATATTTTCTGCGGTTTTCCGACATCTTTGTTGTATATAGAGTATTCATAGTATTCCAATGCACGCTGTACAGCGCAGTAGGTGCAGGTAGAGCACCACCACTGCGTGTCCCTTGGCGCGTCCTAACCAGGTTGTGCCATGGGCTCGTCTCGCATCAGCCGAGCAGAATTGATCCGGACCCGTCGGAAGGGTGAAAACCCTGGCGTGAAAATGCTCAGCTCCTCTAAGGCCAATCAAGGAATTTCCCAGCGGGAACGGCCTATCTATCTGCTTCACTTTGGTTCACTTTGCTTCACATGGACATCGTGTATCATCGTGTCAGCCGCGAGGCAGAGCATCTCAAGAAAACTGGCCAGAAGCCTGGGTGTATCCGGGCGATTCCGGGTGAACGGGAAGCTTGGGTGATCTTGGGTGTACATTGTCCAATTGGTGGGAAAAGAGTTCAGCTTCCTACCTCAGGCCACCAGTAATGAAGCAAAAAGCAGCAAGAAGCGGTAAGTTTCAGTCAGTGAGAAGGAAATGCCTTTGGTTATCTTTGGTTCTAGTGAAAGAGGTGATGAGAGGCACCCCACGACTTTGGTGGGTCTGCAGATGCAGAGTGCGCCGCGAGTGGATTTTTCTTCTTGGCCCAAGCCGAGGCGGTTCCTTGTTGCAGATTTCTCCACGTTCCGCGGGAACACCTGCGCGCGAGGGTGGTCAGGCAACGTGGTCAGAACGGCCACCCGGAGAGTGATGTATTCTATGATTCTGATGTGCTGTCATGTGTTGTGATGGTCTCCATATTACGATTTTTTTTTGAAGATTTCTTCAGAACAGTTTTCGAGAAAAGTGGCAGGGAAGTCTGTTTGATTCCAACTTCAGATTTCTTCCAGGTGCAACAGGCAGCCAGCCCTCGCCTCAGCACCGCGGCTAGCCGGGCCTAGGTTTTGATACACGTCCTGGGGTGCTGAGGTGTCAACGAATCAACCTCCGACGTTTCCCAAGAGGAGGTGTGGGGCAACAGTGATACTCAACATATGCTCAGGCAGAGCCACGCTGTGGCGCGATTCCTGCGACTTGCTGAGAGGTCATGGCAGCCATGAGGGAAGCTGTCAAGACGTTGCAGGCAGCCATTGCCCCCATTGCCCATGGCTGAAGTCGACTTGGGCATGGCACATCACAGTCATCCCCAAGTGCCAACAAAATCCAAAAAACACAAACCACCGACATCACCACCATTACCCTCTGGTAATTTAACATAGCTATTGAACATTGCCATAGAAATAGTTGATTTTCCCAGCTATAAAATGGTGATTTTCCATAGTTATGTAACAGTTTACCAGAGGGTAACACGCCACCATTTTTACCTGACATGTCCGGTATCCTCTCGATAAGCCTGGGATGACCGGGATGGGAGGCCAAGGAACAAAAGGAACAAAGTGACGCCGTGGACACGGCAGGCCTCTGAGTTGGCAACGAACTCGAAGCAGTGCACGGGCTTTGTGAAGCTATGTGAAGCTATGTGAAGCTATGTGAAGCTATGTGAAGCTGTAAATTTCAAACGAACCTTAACAAATCTAACATCATTGAACAATCCTCCTATGGTGTGCCCCGAGAAAAAATTGGGCTGGAGCTAGAAAAATAGAAACAAAAATCCGAGCGAATCCGAAGGATTTCTGAAATAAAATGGGCTCAGACCCCAGCATTCTATTTTTTTTTTGTGCATTTTATCTTTTGAGGGGCCTAGCGGCCTAACCCATAAACTTATCTCCAGAATCTGGCAGCTGAGGGGCTATCAAACAGGATGGAGATGGCACAATAATATCGCAGGGCCTGAGGTAAAACACCTGTGGCTGCCAGCATGCAACACAGAGGTCTCCTGAAGCACCTCTCCTGAAGCTCTGGTTTGGCTAATTCCTAACTATTGGGTTATTTTACTTTTTAAGGTTATTTTCTATCTATCAGTTAGTTAAATGAAAAATCTACATTTGTTCAGATTGTTTCTTTGAATAACATCATTTTTTATTAACAACCTCAAACACGTTCAACATTTTGTGGATATATGTGGATATAATTGCAATCAAAAGTTCAAAGATGATTCACACAATTCAAACAAGAAAACAAGATCAACCCAGAGAAAAAAATGTCAACGCCCCACGTCCAACAGTTGCCATATGCCCTGGTCCCATCCCTCCCCCTGGCACAAAAAAAGGGGATCTTAACAGGGAAAACTGGACCACGGTAAAAAGGATGTAGTTGAACAAACATCATAATTTTGCAAAACATATGGGAAAGTGTCCAAAACATATGTATATAAGATAGAATAACACGCACGGTGTATATATATATATATGTATTATAAATCATATTGTAATTGTGTTACGTTATGTTATCTTATATCACAAATGAACAATTAAAGCCATGTAGAAACCTCAAACCTCCGCAATCTCACAGCCCAGGTCGTCAATGCTCTGAAGGATGACGTGGGTGCACAGGATCCCACCTTCAATGCCAACAGCGATGATCTCAGACTGTGCTGTGGTGATGGGCCAAACCGGAGTTAGGTACAACATATTAGATAGATAGATAGATAGGGATTTGTGATATTTTGATATTTTTTTTTTATGTATATAACTACCGTACATATCACTATATCAGATGTGATCATATCCATTCCACATCTCACCTCAGCTTTTTTGGCGATGTTGGTTGGCAACCCAAAAATCCTAGCAAGATCGTACAAAGACAAGGCCCTGGCTGGGTTGGTTGGCATCCCAAAAGCGACATTGCCAAATGATTTAACCATCATTCAATTTATCATTGATCATGATCATAATCTGTTTGCGTTTTGGGTTTTCACCTGCCCCACAACGGGAGACATTCCTACCGATTCCTACGGATGCCTACGTTACACCCAGGCAGCCACGTGACGGAAGACCCCGTGCTGGCAGCCTTAGAGGATGGCATTGGAGCACAGGAGCCCAGTCGGGATGCCCAAAAATGGTCGAGAGATGACGAGAGACTGTCTGCACTGTCTCCTTTGGGCGGCCGATGTTGAAAAACACGAAAGATGTTGAAAGCATCCGTAGGTGCTGCTCCTCTCCACACTCGTGCTTCTTGGATGAAACTTTCGGACTTGGTGCCAAGTTATGCCAAGTTGCAAGGAATAATCGGTTGATTTGGGCACCCCGTGGCATCATATCGCGTCCCCAAATTTGAGGTTTCTGCTGTGACGCAGCAGGAGAACATCAGCGATGGCAGTGTGGTCACTGTTAGTCTCCACCTCACGAGTCGATTTGGCAGTTTCGACCGTTGACCGTACGCAACTTTGACCACCAAGAGATCCAACATCCAACAAATCCGGCAGCATCAGCATAGTATGGCCAGTATGGCTTAGTCTTATTATGCTTTATTCCGCCTCAAGAAGGCATTGTTGCCATTTGTTGCCCATTGGAGTTGCCTGTGCCAAGCCCGTGCCAAGCCCGTGCCAAGATCATTCATCTTTGCCGGTGCAGGTTCAGGCCTTAGTTTTCTCCGCTTCAAGACTTGATGCAGTTGCATCAGGACTTGTTGCAAGATGTTGCAAGCAATATGACTACATGTGACCAACATCCAAAGATATCCAAAGTATTTCAACATAATTCAAATATATATAAAAATATGATATCTGCAATATCATGCAATATCAATTTAGGGCAGATGTTTCTTCAACATCAACAGTCGTTGGCAACAGAGACTGGCCCTATTTATCCCATTTTGCGCAAGTTGTCCCTTGTGTGACGAGGCACGCGCTTTACTCCCGGCGGAAGCGAAGAGGTTCAAACTGGGCAGCTGGGGAAACCATGTTCCAAAGTCGCACACAAAATATTTCCATTGAGCATCAAATTGGACACTTGAGCTGAAAATCATTGAATATCCATGCAATACTTGCACCCTCAAGTGCTGAATGATTTGATAATGTTTGTTGAGTCACCCCCCATGGCTGCACATAACTTATTTGATAAGCTCTCTAATATTTCACACATTTGGAAGTTGTGTCCTGGAAGTGGTGTCGCTAGCACGGCCAGTTTCGTTGAACACGTGCTTCCGAGTGTGGTGGATGTAGCCAGCCAAGAAGGCGGGAATGCTGGTCGTGAATCCAGTGTGGATTTGTCTTGGATTGGCCACCAGAAAACATCTGAATTTGCACCTTGATTCATCTAAGGATCTTTTTACAAAAGATAAAGGTATGCTGTATATTTATATAATTGTTATATATATATATACACATATTGTATTGATTTGTTGTATATTTATTATCACATATAATATATACTTTTGTCGGAGGCATGCCAGGCATCCTCCATCAAGGCATCTGACGTTTTTCGTCGACGCAGGTCGCCGCAGTTTCTGGTCCACCCGTTCGGGCGCACTGGCGGCAGCTGTTGGCTTTGTGGCGGCCACATGGCTGGCGGAACCTTGGTTTAGACGGGAATGGGTTCTTATGGAGGCTTCTTAAAATGTGAGATCCCCAAAAACCAGAGGTTTCAAATGGTTTCAATACTAAAATGGTCCAATTTTGGATGATTTGGGGGTAGCATCATTTTTTGAAAGCCCCATATATGGAGATATAGTAAGATGAAAATGGTGATGATGCGATCCATGAAGCAGATTACCTGGATCACCTGGATGTTCAAATCTTTTAAGCTGCGCACACTGAGACTGGAGGTCATTTGCATGGCAACTGGCTTTTGGATGGCCGTGTTCTCTGGCTGGCGCAGCCCTTGCCTGAGCGTTACATGGCAAGAATGATTTGAAATCACTTGGTACACACAGCCTGCCTGGATTTGAGGTGACAACAAGGGCAGTCTTCGCTCTACCATAGAGGCTTGAATAGGGTTTCCTGATGTTATATGTAAATTCGATACCGGGCCTTTCAGGCCTTACATTTGATTCATGGCTGAAGGATTTCTTTGTTATCACTGCGCGTTGTACCTCAGCAGCATAGTTTGCACATTGGTGGCATGGCTTCCTTCATGCAATGCATAGTAGCCACGCATCATGAGTTGACAATAGTTGCTCTTAGAGAGAGGTAGATAGATAGATAGATAGATAGACAGATAGATAGACAGATAGACAGATAGACAGATAGACAGAGAGAGAGGGATATATATATATATACATGACATATACTTACAATTACTTTCATATACTTACAATTATGCATATTTATAGTTCCCCATAGGGGGAACAAGTCCATGTGACAGGCACAACGGCGTTCCCGTGCCACGGATTTGCAGAAGCTGATGCCGTCCTCTGGGGGCCTGGGCCGCGGACGGAATGTCACAATCATGCAGCATATTGTTATAATATGTTATAATATGATATAATGTGATATTAGTATCACAATTCATAATTGTTGTATTATATAATAATCATAATCATAACAATTATACACATGCCCGTTGGAGTGCCCGACTTGTCCAAAGTTTGGCATTATGTAGAGCTACTTTTGTTGTCAGACCACCAAGACCACCAAGGCTACGACTGTGCCTTCTCCAAACCAGTGAGTCGAGACCCTGGTAGCCGCATCCGCCAGCACAAGTGTAGCCAACCCCCGGCTTGGGAGGATGGGCGGCCGAAGACCTTACAACGAAGTTCAACGAAGATCCTGAAAATCCTTGGTGTTTTCCTTGACTCATGGCATGGTTCCATAATGCTGAGTCACTTAGTAGATGTTGGTAGATTGTCACCATTGATCCAATTGAACCACCCTTCCAGTGGCATCCAGTGGCAGATGTGGATGCTGAAGCCGTTCATCCCTCAGGTTCCAAGCAGCTCCTTCGCTTGGAAGTAAAAATTGAAGGCCCAGACACTGGCCTAGCTGCATTGAGGGCGCCCCTCACAGGCCGGGTGGGCGGTCTCGTGGGTCTTGTGGGTCTCGTGGGTCTTGTGGGTCTTGGCTGAACATGGTGAACCGCTGAAACTGCCACGGTGAGCCTCGACGCTGACCGTTGACTTCAAGGCCGCCAGTGCGTGCTGCATTCGGCTGCTGTGACCGGAGTCCCAGGAGAATTGGGCGTGCATTCAGACATATTCAAGCCATTTCAGACCCAGGAGGGCCAGTTTCTCCAAACTTGGCAATGTTTGCTCAGTATGCATGCTAAGTCTGCTAAGTTTTACTTGAGTACAGCTGGGAGGTGGTTCGTCGATGCTTTGCAGTTACCATCAGTTACCTGGTGACTTTGCCGAGGTCGAAGCAGTTGCATGATGGCATGTGGGGAGCTTGAGCAGATCGTTCGATGCTCCAAGCCCTTCACCCGTCACATCCCTTCACCCTTCATCGCCAGTTTCATCCAGTTTCTCTGCTGGATGTCTGTTGGACTGAACCAGTTGGTCTACCGAATCTGCCGAGGCCTGCTGTTCCTGTAGCTTTCTCAGCGTCAGGAGTCTCAGAGTCTCAGAATCCAAAGCCCTCCGACGGTCAGCACTCAGCCACTCAGCTGGACTCAGCACTCAGCGATTGCCAGGTCCAGTGTGGACTTCATCGTCAGCTTGCTGGATGAGAAAGAAACACGTTCAGAACTTGGGCTGTGACTGCTGTGACAAGCTGTAGTGACACTCAGTTCTGCACTTTTGCTTGCTGGTGTTCTACGTGCACTCTTGTTGCACACCGGTGCAACCATAAGAATCAAACCAACAACTTGACTCATTCTGCGTTCTTAGCAGCCCACAGTTTCAGCACTGGTGGTGTGTTGTGGGATGTTGATGGGTGCACGGTGTTGCCACGTCGTGTTGCAGTGTTGCCACGGTGTTGCAGGGATTCACATCAAGGGCGAAGACGTGTCGCTCTTCGACACCGTGAATGGCAAGTGCATCGAGCGCACCACCTTTGATTCCGCGCCCGACAGCTGGCAGGTGCCCTGGGTGCCCTGGCTCCGTGATGCTCCGTGGTGATAACAGGATAGAACAGGTGGTTTGATTAATCACTAATAGTCTAATAGTGTTTAATAATAGTGGCTAATGGATGCTAATAGATGCTAATAGTGATTAATAGTGATTAATAGTGATTAACTAATAGTGATTAATAGTGGCTAATAGTGATAATAGAGTTTCGAGGTCTTCAAATGCGATCATAAAAAATGCGTCTTGATGCTGGATCATGACAGCAGTAGCCAGTGCTGGATCACGACTCATCACGAAGCATCAAGACATTACCAAATGGACATTGCCAACAGATTCAGCTTCGCGCTGCCCGTGAGGTGATGGATCATGATTCAATAGAGCAATCGGCTCTGAAAATGGGATGTCCCAAAATCCAAGGGTTTCGAAATCGTTTTCCCATTGAATCCCATTTTAATAAAAACCTGCTATTTTGAGGATCCCCAAGTTTTGAAGAAACCCAAACTTGATAAACCTTGATATCAAATTCCTTAAATCAAGCAGCAAATCTCTGCTTCTTGGATGATACGGATTCCGATGCCACGAGGTTCACGCATGACAAAAACAAGCTGAACCAAGTGCTCCCCAGAATAAAAAGGACTAAATCCAGTGGCCGACTAGAGTACTAACTATTTTGAACTAAATTTTGTCCGCGACTAGATCTGATTTGATCTTGGAGGTACATATGCACCATTCAATATATCGCAGTTATGTCCCCATTCTCACCCATACATTGCTGGTAATGGCATGTCAAACATGCCATGGTTGATCTCTCTCTCTCTCTCTTTCTCTCTCTCTCTCTCTTTTTTTCCCTCTCTCTCTCTCTCTTTCTCTATCTCTCTCCATCATATAGTATCTCATGACTTCCCAACATCATATTCCGCAAATGGAATGGATCCATTGGTTGGCTGACGCCTCAACAACCCAATGTTGGCAGCGTCCAGGATTTCGTTTTGACACATCGCTCAGCAGCTCCTCAAGGCACCCATGTTTGGTTGCTGGAGTTGGAAAATCATGGAACACCATGGAACATGGGTGTAGAATGTGTAGAAGATGATGTTTTTCCTGATTGCAGATTGCCATTTCCATCCATTTGGCGAATTCATCATGGGTTCATCATGTGCCTTGGTAAACAGTGCAGGACAAGAGTGGGCGGCCAGCTCATCCCTCCGTAGTGCCCCCAGAGATCAGTTGTGCCGACTGTAAGCGGCTGCCAAGTTGATGAGATGGTGGGATGAGAGTCTGAAACCGATAGAGAGAGAGAATCATTGATATACAGATGAAACTATATATTGTATATATTGTATATATATACATAGATATATACAGATGAAACTATATCTATGTTGTTGATGTATATACAGATGATATAATATACATAGAATATACCAACAACATCAAACCCAAAAGATTGAACCAATGATTGAGTATTAGATTGCATGCACCAATGATATCCAATGATATTCCAATGATCCATGATCCTCACAACAGTGTTCCATGGAAGGTGCTGATGATGCCAACCTCGAATTTCAAGAGGCATCGTTGCTGGTGGGCTCCACTGTGACAGCCATCCCGCCACACTTTGGTTACGTCTGGTGCCGTGTGCCAACAATTTGTGGGATCAAGTAGGGGTAAGCATGGGTAAGCTCCGGGTAAACCCCAAATAACCCCAATTCATCAAGTAAACCCAGTTTTTGCTGTGTGGATGGAGTGTTGGTGGCCAGGTCATTGGGGAATTACACCGTGGAGTTGATGGGCAGCTGTCCATGAAGCAGCTGACCAAGTGGCTAGCACCCGCTGCAGAGAAATTCGCTGTAAAAAATTGCCTGGAAAGTAGTATATGTATGATAATGATTGATAATGATTGATCATGTATGCAGAAATGGACCTGGCTTGCTGCACCTCAAGTTTAGCCGTATGTACACAGGTGCAAGATCAAGATTCACCTCGGTCGCTTGTGGCAACATGTCACGCAGATGTTGAAACTGACGAGGCCTTGGCAGGGTGAAGTGAAGACCAGCTGGCGAGGCAAGAAACTCCGAGAGCCTTGGCGTCCGGAGATCCCAGTCGCAGATCACAGATCGTCCCAGGATCCGGGGAAGGACACGAAGAGATTCAACAGCTGTCATAACATGATTAAATAATATTAAATATGATGAATATGTCAAGATGATAGCACCAATTTGAGGTGATAGAACTGATAGAATTACAATATGAAATGAAGATATTGCATGATATTCGATATGACGCCAGATATACGCCAGATATACGCCAGATCCCGTGAAATGACATGTCAAAAGGCAGTTGTCATAGCCTCGGTCCGAGTACGTCGCGGCCAAGGCACCTCATGGGAGCGCGGCTGCGATGAGAAAGGATCCAGGTGGCTGTCGGATCCTGTCGGACAAACTATGCACGCGTTAAACAAATCGTAAAAAATCTGCAACAACTGTGATTTAACCCATTTCTATGCCCAACTATTATAGGATTGGAACCATCACTGCAACAACTGTAGCTCCGTGCGCTGATGCAGGTCTTCAACACCGGAAGTCTTGAAACAGAAGGCCTGGAAAGACGCTCCTCGCGTGATCTCCCATGAGTACTTCATGTCGTAGTGGGGTGATATAGTGGGTGTGAAGTTTGAAATGGCTATGGCCTTGTACTAGGTAGGTAGCACCACTAGCTTTCTGAAATGCACCTGTCATGGCTGGGAAGCGCTTTTCAGGTCTTCATCAGCGATGATGAGAAGCTCTTGGCCACCAAGGAACCAGAAGTAGAAGGCGGCCTCGATGGAAGTTTGCGCAATCGATGATGGCAATGATGAGACGGCCTCGATTTGTTTGTGGCAAAAAATCTGGTTATGACTAACGTAGCCATGGAAAATCACCATTTATAATAGGTAAACCATCTACAAATGGGCCATGTTCATCCATTTTCCATGGCTATGTTAAATAACCAGAGGGTAGTTTGACATAGTTTGAATCTCTAAAAGCTGGAGTTTTTTCCAAATCTCTGGGAGTTGGGTGCCCAGCGGCCAGGGAAGCTGAGAGAATGTGCTGGTGGCTTGGGTAACTTTCTGGGATGAAGCTTCTTGGCCCAATTGCCGCAACATCCAATTGCCGATATATCGTACCATGTTGACATCTTGGGATGTACATGATGTAGCTAGCAACAATGGGGGTATGGCCGACATGCGCGGTCGCTGATTTCAATCACTTTTTATTTCACATGTTGGTGTATTGAAACCACCAATGAACTGCCATTTTTGCACGACAGGAAGGTGAAGTTGAATCCCAAAGACCTGTATTTGGTGCCGGGCATTTGAGGGGGCCCTCGCTGTTGTCACTTTTCAAACATTACACAAAAAACAACATGATAGACGAGGGGGGTGGGGGGGGTGGGGTGG
>Ga0126342_10008641_pt1 | contig 18259 bp, 13 predicted proteins | sample Cyp1metagenome_FD_92528 | JGI IMG/M metagenome (GOLD analysis project Ga0126342, IMG submission 92528) | Coral microbial communities from Lord Howe Island, Old Settlement Bay, Australia - Cyphastrea 1 metagenome | ecosystem: Host-associated > Invertebrates > Cnidaria > Coral ... | reverse complement strand
TGGTATGTATGGTATGTATGGTATGTATGGTATGTATGGTATGTATGGTATGTATGGTATGTATGGTATGTATGGTATGTATGGTATGTATGGTATGTATGTATGGTATGTATGTATGGTATGGTATGGTATGGTATGGTATGGTATGGTATGGTATGGTATGGTATGGTATGGTATGGTATGGTATGGGATGGATGGATGTATGTATGTATGTATGTTATGTATGTTGTGTATGTTATATATATTATGTATGTTATGTATGTTATGCATGTTATGCATGTTATGTATGTTATGTATGTGATGTATGTTGTGTATGTTATGTATGTTATGTATGTTGTGTATGTTATGTATGTTATGTATGTGATGTGTGTTATGTATGTTATGTATGTTATGTATGTTATGTATGTTACGTATCTTATGTATGTTATGTATGTTATGTATGTTGTGTATGTTATGTATGTTATGTATGTTAAGTATGTTGTGTATGTTATGTATGTTATGTATGTTATGTATGTTATGTATGTTATGAAATGCAATGTAATGTTATGTATGCATGCATGTATGTGTGTATATATATATACATAGATAGATAGAAAGGTATAAAAAGTCTGATACAAAAGACATCTAAAAAGAGGGTATAGCCCAAAATCGCCAATTTGATTGCAAACATGATGATAAGCCTCATAAACCATCAACAAAAATGGGATAGCCTGGGGCCCATATTTTCAGATAAGACAAACATAGACAAACCTTTGTTTTTCGGTCTCCGGTTGACATTTTCACGCAGAATCCTGCGTAAATGGATCTGGTGGAATTGGGGGAAAAAACAACCACATTTGGCTAACTCAATGTGAAATCTGTGGGAATGGAATGTGGACACATATTTCTGAATTACTTTAAATCACCAACCTGAAAATACGTGTTATCAAACGGCCATTCCAGTGACGTCGCGACGTGAGGTCACTATAGTTCATCCAGAAATCCCAATTTTCCATATTCCACATGACCATTTTCCATTGTGTCCTATGTATATAAATATATGTGTATATAAAAATATATATTCATGTCACATGTCACATATTCCAATGACTTCGTCCGTCCCGTCCTGCAAAGCAACTGGTCATCTGATCCGTTTTGCAGCTTCCTCTCCACCTCGACAGATGACATTTTTGGGAAACGACTTAACGAATCAAGGAGATTAAGCAGCAGAAATGGATAGTTCTATGGTGGATTTGACCATCGGTGAATTCGACATAATGAAAAACCATCATGGTGAGATAGTGAGACAGGGAACTTTACCATCAAACGAATGGATTTAAAGAATAGAGTGTCCGAACATGGGGTATTCCCAAATTTGCCAAAATTAAAAAGGGATTATGTTGATTAACCAGTTGAGACAAACCTCAAGATGCGACTATTCAGCCCGATAATAAGAAGCGCCTCTGGCTGTAACTCTTAATTCAGCAGATTTTATTTTCGACTGGTAAGCGATTAATGACGTTTTTTTTTAAACACGTAAATTCAATGAATTATTTACCACAGCAAAAAAGGCTGATCTTAGATATCCAGCAAAATTAAGTACCATCTAGTTATTTAACATGGCCATGGAACATCACCATGTTTAATAGGTAAACCATCTATAAATGGGCAATTTTCCATGGCTATGTTAAATAACCAGAGGGTAAACTTAATATCTTTGTTGGCTGGCTAATATAAACCCCCATGTATAAAAAGAACTCAAGTATACTCAATTACGGGCCCATTTTTTCCCCAGAAAATAATAGAACATATACCAATGTCATGAACTGTCAGATGGGAATCCTCACTTCGAGAAACATGGAGACTGATACGTACAATGTGAGGCCCCAGCTCGATAGCTAAGTTGGTGGACATAACTCCAATAACTATGGTTTATGGTACTTACAACGAACTAGTTACTGGGGCGAATCTAAACCGACAAACATCACTGGGGCCCCACATCGTAGTTAAACTAAACCAGCTTCGTTGGGGGTTGGGAATCTACCGAACATCCCACCCGGCCTGGCCATGGTGTGAGGACCTGGGGTTTGACCCCCGCGGTATTGGATCATCGGCCTCGCAGAACTGGGACCGATGATGTAGGTATACCATTGGCATATCTAAAAAAACATATGTGTTTAGAAAAACCGACTTACAACTTGGGGGCACCAAGTTGTAACTTGGTATCCCAGGGTTTGTCTAAGCCCAATGGCAATTTTCATGGGGAAATGATGAGCCAGTGGCAGATCAAGCAAAGCCAGTGGCTTTAGTTTTATACTTCGGTCGATCAGGATTATCTTCGTTGTTTCTTAATGGCTGCAAAACATGTTTTCCTTACGTAGAGGCTTCCTGTCATCAGTTGAGCAGTAGCCAGTTTATTCTAGTACCCTCTGGTAATTTAACATAGCTATTGAACATGGCCCATTTATAGTTGGTTTGCCTATTAAAGATGGTGATTTTCCATAGCTATGTTAGGTTACCAGAGGGTATTCATCCTCCGGTAAACTGGTGAACATAATCCTAAGCAATCATCAACCACCAGGACATTTGGAATCGCCTTTTCTATACCCACATTTTTGGTGCAACAGAGCTGAAAAACTCAACTAGGATCAGTTCGAACTCCAACCCACAGATGGTTTCAACATTACATCACATGCAGCCATGCTCCTGTGCATTCCCCAAAGCCCACGCAACAATTTGGGATTGCCCAATGCTATGCTCTAATCACCATCTCGAATTCTTCACCAAAAGAGGGAGTTTATGATGAATAATCCCAAGTAGTGCTAGTAAAGCAAGAATAAACTATAATATATATATATCTCTCTCTCTCTCTCCACATTTCGATGGTTTTTACACACGTTTATGGTAAATGGGGGATGGTTCATTATTGCTTTACTAGCAATATAGAAATAGGGGAGGGTATTGTGATGGCCTGAAAACTGCTGAGCAGTGTCTGTCACTCCATTATACTGGATGGTTACTAAGGATTCTTAGATGGGATGACGATCATCCCCCACCATGGGGCACCCAGGTGGCCACGGCAGCCAGACAAGGTGCGCATAGCCGGTGCCCAACAATCAGCCCCAATCTCCAAGCGCGAAAAAATGCATAGTTCGAGTTCCTGGAGGCACTGAAGCCTAGAGATTTGGGTCGAAAGTAGCGACCCGACCCGTGATCCCGTTGTATCGACAAAGTGTTGCCGCCCGAAACTTGGAATCTTGGACCCCGGGGAAAATTACGAAACAAACGCACACGCACAAGACCGTGAATGCGGATGTAGAACTACATGATGTAATCCCTTCCCTATAATATTGACCCCCCCTCCTAGAAACCTAGGTTGAGTATTGGAACGATTCATTTTCTTGGGGAAAACGATTTAAAAAATCGGTCAGAGTATCTCAAAGTATCACTTCCGGAGCGACCAGCGGCGCAGCGGCTGTACGGTTCCTGGAATTTTGAGCACCTCCCAAGACGCTCCATTGTAGTCAGTCACCTGTCACCGGAAGGAGCCCGTGATGACCGGGATTGCCATTGAGAAGTGAAACTTGATCCATTATCCATATATATATATATATATTTAAAGCTATATTTTTAAGATATATGTAATTATAATCTATAGATATATATATATATATATATCTATATATACAATTATATACATACTATCCATATATTGTCCACATATTATCCATATTGATGGGAATATTATCCTTTGCTATGAAGTTGCAGGTCTACTTTCTCCACAGTGGCAGCCAGTGGCACCTTCTTCGGAGGATCCAACCCGCCCCGACGCGTGACATGCAAGGCTGAGGCGGGAGCACCTGGGATCGAAACATGGGGAAAATATGGGGTCGAACCACTGATCAATGATGGTTTTCTGATGATTATACTGATGATTATACTGGTTGGTGGTTGACCTACCCCTCTGAAAAAGAGCAGTCAGTTGGGATGATGAAATTCCCAATATATGGAAAGTCAGAAAACATGTTCCAAACCACTAACCAGTTATACTAGTTCATGGGGATTTTTGGTGGGAATAGAATGGTCAGAAAGGCGCGCTGTCATATTAGATGATTATCAGGGGGTCCCGGTGAATACAATGGGTTTAAAGAAAATCTGCAGGAAACTCACAAAGGCTAGGTTTATTACCGTCAAAGACAGGGGTTGCTGCAAATGTTCCCTTAATTCAGTACAAGAAGCAGGTTCATCATTTCCCGTATGGTGTACGTTTGTTCATAATGAAGGAAATATTTAAATACTGGAAAAGTATGCCTTGGGCATGCTGTTTGCCATCATTTGCCCAGAATGGTTTTGGAAAAAAAGGAAGATGACATACCATGAAGTACCCCACTTTGAACCAATTTGACAACAATTCAGGGTGAAACCACACACTCTGCAAATCAACCAACCAAAACAGAATGAACATGGGTTCATGAAGGTTCATGAGCCTTTACTATAAGTCATCTTATCCACCAACGAGTACTAAGAGACACTACCGGCCTCGTGTTTGGGGTGTTGTCCTTGTAAGGGTATGGGTCGATCGGGTACCCAAAACGAGGCTAGCGAAGAAGCCTCAAAGTGACCCATTGAATCTGTGCTCTTTTTGCCCCTGAGACATACCCGATTGCTGATATGTTTGTGGAACTCATTGCCGGCAGCGCACATTCGAGCCAGCCCCATGTTTGGAAGGACATCAAAAGGAAAAGGCAAGCCACGCTTAAACTGGGTCCATTTAAATCTGTCGTTCCAATTCATCTGAAGTATTCCCCCAAGATTCTCCACCTGGATCCAGGATCCAGGTGTGCACACCCCTGACTGCACCATCAGGGGCTCCAAAAATGGGGATGGATCGGTCCGTGGTGGCATAACGGGTGATCCGGGTTTGATCCGGACCTATTGAGAAGGTATACTGAAGTGGCCTGGTATGAGTGCAACTTATCATTTTTGGGTATGGATCATGGGCATGGAGGGTTATGGATCGCCTGTCCAATTTTTTCTCACCAAGGTGCTGAAACTGTACAAGACGCGCAAAACTCAGAGCGCATTGGCATCAACACCTCGAAAAGACTTTGGGGTGGCCCTTTCGCCGCCCTTGGGACATGCTGATTAATTATGCGCAGTTCATCCCACAGCAGGAAAGAAAGATGGCTCAAAACCTCCCTCTGCTGTTGACATCGAAATAGCTGGCATATAAGATTGTTGTTCGTCCTTGATTCATGATGTTTGATGTTACAGCCTTTGACCAAGACCCCCATGGGCTTACCTCACTAAAGGATACCTAAAAATCAACTTCATCACCATCTTGCCATTCCAACCGTGTGGCCATGGAACCATCCATCTCCCCCGTCTTGACCCATCACCGCTGTACAGCGCAACGTCGCATCTCATGTGAGCACCGGAGGGGTCGTGGTCTTCATGGTCCCGTCGATCGTTTCCGCATAAGGTGTTGGATCTTGCTTGATGTGTCTCAGGATGAAGAACCTTCGCCGCGCCGGCTGGATACCCTCCGGTGTCATCAAACGTAGCCGGAAATCCCCGAACTCAACGGAGGTTTTAATGGAAGAACATCTATAAATCGGCCTGCGTCGGAGTACCGGAAAATAGAAGAAACCTGGTTTTCACACATAGCGAAACAACAAATCGAATCAAAGTCCTGGTTTTCTCTTAATTGTTCGGAAAGGCACCCACCAACCGCAGATGTTGAACATATTTATTCAGAAGTCATCTTTATTTAGTGTTTCGCATGTTGGAATTAATTAATGCACATGAGGTTGTAGGTACAGGTTGCTCCAAGCTATTACGAAGTGGTTTCTGTTAAGAACTTACCAACTTGGATCTACAGTGACCAAAAGAACAACTGATGGCTCTCATCCACGCAAGGGAAAACATAGAGGAAAAACACAGATGGAACCATATGAACCATGAAAAATAGCCGCATCCCATTTCATTATACTGGCTGGCTAGTACATATTCCTATTCTGGGTGATGATACTCCCCAATAAGTCAGTTAGTATAACCCATTTGACGACGTAACCCACCAAACCATCATCCAGTCGCGAGCAGAGGGTGTAGTTCGCATTCATGGCCGTCTTTTGCCATGTAGGCCTCCGATAATTTTCAAAGCCTGCCTCTCTGGATGGTTTTCTGAAGCAGGCCAACAGGTCATGTGCCAAGAGCAGCCAATTAGGTGTAGAAAGTGCGACGTACACAGCCATCCTAGTGGTTGAGTGAAAAAAAATGCCGATTCCGATCATATCCTTTTAGGCAAAAAAAAACAAGGTGCAATATCTTCAGGCTTGTAAAGGATGTCTTCCACGGAAAAGCACATCATCTTGGGTCGAAACAACAATTCAAAAACGCTTGAAACCAGCAGCCAGGAAGCATATGTGCTGCTAAATAAGAGTCCTCGTGGGTGAAGAGCCAGCAAAAAAAGAGAGGAATAGCCACCATCATAGGACCCACACCACAAGCCACCTGGCCGTCATTGAGGCCCCTCCTGAATGTGTAGTTCCATACAAGCCTTTAACTCCGTCCCTGTGCACAAAGGTGATGTGTACGTCATCTTCAATGCTTATTGGTAGTGATATCCATTGTTGTTGGTCAATGTGCACCAGTAGATGCTGAAGAAACTGGTTTCACCTTCAATCCCAACCTAAGGAACCGATCGCATCTTAACAACCACATGTTTTTCGCTGTTGTTTCAACATGTTCAAGATTTGAATTGGGCCAAAAAGGAAATGGATCATAAACCATGGAATTTTGAGGTGTATTCGCTTTTTTGGGCAAACCGATTTTCCAGCAAATATTGGTTGCTTGGTGCAAATCCCTATTACCCGCAGTATAAATGAACATAAATTAACTGTATATTGTGTGATCACAGATTGTATTACCTAAAAATCAATCGTATCGATATATTAACCAAGTATTTATTAACCAGATACTGTAATAGTACCTGCATGTGACCTATATGTTGTATAACAATAATATAACCCGGACATATTCATCTAAAAGGTGCCCCATTTTCGTGCTGCCCTGCCCTTGCCTCCATGAGGTCCCACCATGGCTCGCGACGTTCCATGGCACAGCACGGCATGTTTTTCCGCGACGCTTCGGGGTCCAATGGCAGGATAGACGCTGCCTCTGAGCCATCCCTGCTGGTTCTACGAGAGTCATGAAGAGTTATGCCATGCAGTTAGGGCCCGAAATACCTGTACTGTTTGTCAAATAAACCCGTAAACATGATATAACCCCATTTACAACCATTAAAAAAAAGCTGGTAAAAGGATTTAACTGTGTTAATAAGGAATGATGACTCACCAGTGGATGGTCCCTTTTTTGTTCCCCCTTACGTTTCAGACACACCCATGCAGACAGCGCCCCCATGTTATGGTTTTTGCTTTGCGTTCACCCCACTAATTAGTTTGACATTACAAATTATGATATATATATATACACTTATAAAATTACACATACACATTGTGCCTTAAATCCAATCGTGAACTTACTTAGTTCTTCCAACTTAGCTCGGACCCGCCTTGCAACCATTTTTTCAGTCTGGTCAGTGGCTGTTTAGTGTTTGGGAGATCAACCCTGCATGGTTCGTTGACCTCTGTTGAGCCACTTCCCTAAGTGCTCATCAAATGGAATCCCAGGTAGGATTATAGGATTGGAAAAAAAAACTAGGGGTGGGTTAAGATGTTCTATATAATATATAGATATATGTGTATATATATATATATACATATTATAAATATAAATATATATATATATATACATGGGGGGTACCAGTAAGAAAAGGCATTCAAGGACATATTTGCTACCAACAGGGTCGGTCTTGGGAGGACGTATAGGTGATTTGGAGTTGATTTAGCACATGTTCTGCCTTATGTCAATGTAGAGTCAGAGTCGAAGAGCATCTGAACATATGTTTTCCAGTCAAGACATACATTTCATTTCTATGTGCAGAGTGGATCATAAGTAGAAAAAATGGATGGATGCCCTGCCACAACGAAGAACGAGGTTATGTTCATTTTTTTCCAATTGCCATGTTGAGCAGAAACAACAAATCCCCACGAAACTATCCGATGCATTGACCTAGTGAATTCCGGCACAGTCGCTTCAAATCTTTCAATCTTCACTGGGGTGACATGGCGATCTTGGCATCTTGTGGTATTGGCATATCACCTGATATCTTAGGGACTACCCTCTGCTAAACCCACATAACATCATATAACTATGGATAATCACCAGTTTGAATGGCTCATCAACTATTTCTATGGCCATTTTCAATGGCCATGTTAGATGACCAGAGGGTAGACCGTCCCCAACGTACCAGTTTCAAAGCAAGGAAACATTGAGGTGATGACAATCCCGTTTGACGATGGGAACTTCCAGGACAAAAAGACGCCCCAAAATGGCATGCTGTTTGCTAGAGCATTTCTGCGAAATGGCTTTGCAAAAAAAAGGTGATGTACCAGGAAGTACCCCATTTTGAACAAATTTGACAACAATTCAGGGTGAAACGACGCACTCTGCAAATAACCAGCCAAACAGAAAGAACATGGGCTCATTACCTTTACTACAAGCCATCTCACCAACCAACCAGTAGTAAAAAACACTAGCGGCCTTGTGAATGGGGTAATGGGTTGATGTCCATGTTCAACCATAGGATTTAAATCTTGAGGTCCTATATGTTCCTGAGATTTCAATAATTTCCAGAGATTTTTTTTTGCAAGCTTGGATCCAGCAAAGGTACCAACACAGGACCAACAAACAGAATGGACTGCACGACTGCATCATGTTTTTCTCACCAAGGTGATCTGTACAAGGCGAGCACCATCGCATCACATCGGTGAGACTTTGGGGTGACCGTCTTTCGCCCCAGACGTGCTCAACAGGGATGATGGGTTTCACGCTACCCTCAACCACCACATCCACTCAAATCAGCATCTTTCCCTATCGGTGTAGGAAGTCCATGTTCAACCACACAGAAGGGCACCTTTTGGCTGGATCCCATCCAACTGTACAAGTTTGGGGCGGATCTGCCACATCTCCTCAAGGAGTCCCACTTGGAAAAAAATCGGAGTTTCAAGCTGAAAGAAAAGAGGATTTCACCATCAAAAATGAAGAAATAGGACTTAACCATCAAAAACTTGCATATCAAAACACTTGAAAACAATAGGGGGACTTCGAACAATAATGGTACTTAAAAAACAAAATGGTGATTTAAACAGATAACATACACAATTTCAACCAGTTATCAAACTTGGCAAAATGGTGATTTAACGAGGAAAATAGTAGAGTTTGTCCATGTCATATTAGGGACATTTTATGGGATATACCACCAACTATATCCAACTTGGGTCTGAAAATAAGCGATACCCCCTAAACTTGAGAATTCGAATGGGACTATCATGATAAAACCCGAGGAATTCGGGGTTTTCCCCGTCATTTTCAGATCCGGAGATCTGCTATAGATTTCATATCTCTATACCTTATAGCCATTGCAGTTAAAACCCCTTTACCAGTTATTTTGATGGTTGTAAATGGGTTTATCATTCCATAAATTGGCTAACTCACTGACATCTATATAGAACTGTTAAAGGGCCCTAGTCATTGGATGATTTCCTATTGGGGAAAAATTGTTTTAAAAAAATCAGACAAAGTCACAGGTGAAGAGAGTAGAGCTGACAGTGGTGTCTGCATGGATCGATTTCGCTCGCGGTGGATCCTGCGCCAAATGTCTCAATAGGAAGAACCTTGGCCGCGTCAGCGTCTGGAAGGAAAAACGTGTTTTCACATATTCAAAGAAGAGACCAAGAAACCAATTCCGGTTTTCCCTACATGTTTGCCAATGTCTTAGCAACCAAACAGTGGAGAATTTGGTGGTGTTCACTGATGTTTGGATTTCATCCAGGGTTGTAGCTCCAGGATCTGCGGGACACATTGGATAAAACTCAATTGTATATGGTTCATTAAGCGCTTCCCAACTGGGACACATATCAAAGCATATCAACTTGTCAAAGGATCCGACAGTGGGGCGTCTATAGCGGGATTTGAAACAGAATTGATTTCCATTGATCAGCTCGCTTGCCAGGTGATGCGACCGCCGTGGCCCTCTGGCCCAATCACCTTCTTTTGTGTCTTGGATTAAGCCTTGAGCCTACCGGCAATGGATGGAAAAGCAGCAGCTGTGGCGTGCTGCTGAGCCTTTGGTAGGCTTGTGGATTTTAGGCATCAGTTGCCTTTCTTGTGGTGCTTGCAGCATTGAGATTCACTTCCTGTCTGGCACTTGGGACATCACATATCCGTTACCAGTTGCACATTTGCACTGGTAGCGGAGCTCCTGCTCCTAGCTGCTGACAACATCCAATTCGTCTCCATCATTTCATGTTTTTTTCATGGCCAGCAGTTTTCTCGTCAAATGAGGCTATGCCCATTTTTTGCCCCAAACTAAAGTGGTTTCCCTACACAAACGATTTGGACCCCTCCGGGTTCAGCAACCAGACCAGAAAACACCGCCGGGCTTTCCCACGGCGACGAGGAAGGAAGCTTTTTGGAACTGGCGCAGGAGGCAGGGCCGCACTGGGTGTGATTATAGGCAGAGGTGGGACCTAGCACGATACGCTCCTTGCAAACTTCTCATTCTGATACAACTGGTTTCGTGGTGTGATGAATCGTGACAGTGCAGTGGCAACATGGGATGGACAGGCGAAAAAAATGGAGACGTTACTGCCGTGAAGTCTCATGGTATGTTCAGGTCACAAAGGTCAATCAGCGAAGACGCACTGCGACCCGTTTGATCGCAAGACTGACTTCCTCAGCGCGGCTTCTGGCAATGTCATGGCCCCAGTCTGAGTTTGACCATGAGCGTGGTGTGATCACCCTTCTGCAGACGCTGGCCAAGTCACCTTTAGTGAGACGTTCTTTTCCGAATGCAGCTGCGACGATGACGCAGTATTTCGCTTTTCGGAAGTATCCCAACATGCCCATTTCATTTTTTCTGGTGCGAGCCTACGAGGATCTCCAAGAAGCCTTAGTTCGTTTGCGGGAAGAGCGATCGGGGCTGGACCCGTCGCGATTTTTCAGCGTGCAGAAGATGATTGGAATGGATGGCGACGTTGGCATGATGGTCCTGAACGTCGTGATGTAGGCGCTACACCACGGTCAGCGGCATGGCGTGCGCGTTTTGATGATGATGAGGCAGAACAGCATGATGAAGCAGAAGCTCCTCCTACAAGGGACTATGAGCTTCTCCGTACTCAGTCTCCTCAACCCTCTGAACATGCGGCGCATCACGAACTGCGAGAGGGTGGCCAGAATGTTTCTCACATGACATGTCATCCAGAATCGGGGATGACCACTGCAGACTTCTTTGTGCTCGATGTTCTTCGTGGTTGGAGATTGCTGCAGGCGACATCGCTGAATCGAGAGGAATGGCGTGACATTTTGTCAGCCACCAACAGCATGCTCGACTTCGACTCCATCTCCAATGCTTTGCAGGTTCTTTGGGATGAACAGTTGATGCAGCCTCGTTCCTCCCACCATCAGCCTATCTCAGCTGGGTCGAGGAGGACAACTCCTGGGCTTGGAATGATGATTCCTGCATGGTGGGCTGATGCGCAGTGGAATGATGTCCAACCGTCATGGGATGCAGACTTGTGGTGGCAGGACTATGAGCAATGTGATGATACAGCCACAACAGCGGCTGAGCCCAATGAGTTGTCTCCAGCAGAGTTGGAAGATCCGCAGATCCATGAAGCTTTGCAGTCTGAGAAGATCGCAGAGAACCTGAAGCTCACCTCACATGGCAGAAGGCTCAGGAGGCAAACTCGGCTCTACGCAAAGATCGAGGTTTTGGAGCTGTGATGTCTGGTGGAAAAGGTAAGAGCTCAAACTCAAGCACGGGTTGTTTTATTTGTGGTCACCCTGGACACATGGCTAGGGAATGCCCAGATCGAATGTCACCAAAGGGGAAAGGTAAGTCAAAATATAATTTTGGGTATACTTCATCTATAGGTGGGACCTCTCATACGATAACTATGCCGTGGCCACGGGCAAAGGCAAGTTCAAGGGTTCACACAACAAGGGTCTCAACATGATGGACCATGACGCCATGTGGTCATCTAAGGGTAAAGGTAAGTCTTTCTCTAAGAGTCCTACTACCTCCTCTGTCAATGCCTATGGGATCGAGCTCTACCCTTTGGAGTTTGAGCATGACCATGGGCATCTACCCCTTGTAGTTCCTTCCCACAACTTTGAATGCCACCGATGGGCCATCAACGGCTTCCCAGGAGGCATCCCCTTTGCAGCCATTCAAGGGCATGCTCGACAGCGGCGCCACGGCCTCAGCAGGGCCCCAAGCCAGCGTCGAGCGTTTGTTTCAGTGTTTGCAGAAGGTGGATCACAAAGCAACCATGGACCTGAATCATGCTAAGCGGCCTTATTTTAGGTACGGATCAGGGAAGTGGAGCCGAGCACTTTGTGAAGTTTCTCTCAGTTCACAGTTTTCAGGGTCACTACGAAGTTTCAAGGTCTTTGCCTTACCCATCCTCCAGAATTTCATTTGCCATGGTTTGATGCAACGATTTTGTTTCCAATTTTGATTGGCATGGATTTTCTTGGTCCTCATGGTGTTGGCATGATTATTGATTTCAACGATTGATATTCATGGGCGGCTTTGTCACCTTCGTCCTCTCCACATGTGTTGAAGCGTAGCCAGAAAGGACATTTTATTTTGGATTTGGTTGATTTTCTCACAGATCAACCTGGTGATCCAATTTGTTTGTCATCCAGCACTATCACACAGAGGAGTCATGTTAATTTCAACCAACATGTTGATGTCTTGGAACTACATCCACTATCATCCACTGACCTTTGACATGAATGAGCTTCATCATGCGGTTTCAAACCAACAAACTCCAGAGAACAGCACGCATGCAAGACGTCAGTTTTTCAAAATGTGTGTTGATCGGCATCGTGAACTTGCCGGCCTCTCCGATGCTCAAGCTGGTGATTCAATGTGCACTCTGACCTCACCGGCAGTGACTCACGTCAACAACCTCTCCGACAAGCTCAATGGCATCCAGCAAGATGAGCAAGTCCAAGGCGGACGAGAAGTTGGCCCCTCCCGAGGATTTGTCTCGGATGCAGGAGGCGGACCCCCCAGATCCACGATCAAAAAATGTTTGGCCATGTTTCAAGAAGCACAACGGCTCCGTCAAAGGATCCAACAAGTTTGGCAGTTGGGTGCATTGCGGTGTGCGCGCTCTTCGTCTGAGCTATGTTCCAAGCATGTCAGCGGCAGCCACCCATCAGCAAACGATGGACCCAACGGTGGTGCGGAAGGCCATGGACATGCTTCAGACCGACTTGAAGGGCAAACAGCCACACTACGAGCTGTTCAAGAAAACCATCGAGAAGGCCGAGGTGGACAACAGGCAGTACAACTACATACTCCACGGGACTTATTCAAAGACGAGCATGACGTCCCGGCCTCCTTCGACACCATCAGCCCCGGCTCCCAAGGCATTCATGCCACCACATCAGGCGGAAGATGTGCCGATTCGGCACCATGTGGGGACACCACCTGCCCCCAGCGATGTGGAGATCCAGGAGACCGATCCGGAAGTGGTCCAGCATGCCCTGGACATCGATGCAGGCGATGTCAGCCGAGGAAAAGCAAGTCTTGGCCCAGAGGATGAGCAATATGACAAATCCCCATGCCGAGCAGACAGGCGACAATTGGATGAGAATTTGGTCACCAACAAAGTGGCCAAAGCAGGGGCTCGTATGGTTCAATTGATGGTCTTGCAATTGAGCCTCAACTTTCAAAATTTGATCATCGAGCCAGGTCAAGTCTCAATTTGGGAAGTTTGCTGTTCTCTTACATCATCTTTGACATTGATCGGCACGCGCCAAAGAACAGTTGAACTGTCAGCGGATCAATTTGGCAAATGGCTTTGACCTTGACAAAGCCTCCACCTATGAAGCAATCTGCACTTTGTATTGGCAGCAGCGTCCAAGACGGATTTGGATTAGCATGCAGTGCGCAGTCTGGTGCCCATGGAATGCGCTGAACTATGACAGCGTGGGGCGCAAGGCTGAGTTGGAAACTCGTCGTCGGCGAGAGCGCTTGGCTCTTCGTCGTTTGGTGGATTGGCTGATTCGTGATGTCATTCACGACCCCTCAGTGCATGTGTTTTGGCAATGGCCTGTTAATTGCATGGATTGGCCGCAAGAAGCTCTTCAGCGTCTTGAAGACGCTCTCCTTCGAGGAGGACGTGATTGGCTTCGTTGCCGCATTGATGGATGCAGGTATGGAATGATGAGCACATAGACCAACCAGTCTGGCATGTTGCTCAACAAGAGATGGCTCATCAAGCTTACCTGCCCTTTGTTCCATAGCATCTACAAGACCAAGGTTTGCGTTGGCAATCACCCACACGCTGTCATTCAGGGAAAAGACACAGCTTTTTCAGAATATTATCCACCAAAGATGACAGCTTCCATCGCTCATGCTTGGAAGGAACAGCTCTTTCCTGCGCGCTAGATCAACAAGCTTCTCTTGGTGGACGGCTCAACTGAAGACAGTGTGCGTTTTAACACCGGAACCATCGAGCTCCGGCCACTATTTGGTGAACCTGTTCCTGATGATGAAGACCCTCTTCATGGTCATCCGTCATCATCCTCTTCCAAGTGGGGTCCGGTGAGTCATGGTCGCTGGGAAAAGACACCTGGCAATTCTTCAGCAGAGCTGCATGATGGAAGGGACTATTATATGAGCCCACGCCCAAGGAGGTCGCGCAGTGGGACGTGCAGTTGCTGAAGTTTCACAAAGCTTCCGGACACCCCAGCAACCGAAACCTTGCCAGGATCATCAAAGAAGCTGGAAAGCAAGAGTGGCGAGCGCAACGTGCCCACCAACTTCGTTGCTCAGCATGTGAAGCTGTGAAACTTGGAGGCTCATTTTGAGGAAAGGTGCCACAGGCGGCAATGAGCTCGCCTCCCAAGGCCTGGTCCACTGTCTTGATTGACATTGGAGAGTGGACTATGATGGCGCGAAAACAGAAGTTGAAGTTCATGATGGTGATCGGCTGCCGCTGGGTTTTGACCTGGAAGGATGTCCCTCCAGAGGATCGGCAACATGCGGCCGATGACGCCATCAACAATGACCAGACCTTGTTTACACCAAGTGGAGCCCGGAAGAGCAAGGCACGCATAGTGCTCCTGGGCTATCAGCACTGAGATTTGCTCAAGCCCGAGTTTCGAAGCGAAGGTACTTGACCTTGCCTTGACCGTGCAGAATCAGTGGTGGATTGAAGGGTTGGATCTTTCGACGGCTTTTCTCCAGACTGAAAAGAACCAAGAGTCTCAACCTGTGTGGACACAAGGTACTCGTGAGCTACGTCAAGCTCTTGGAGTTTCAGATGGTGATTTGCTGCAAATGCTCAAAGATTTTTATGGCTCTACCACCGCTCCACGTGGACCCAGGCGCGATATCGATTGCAACCTGCAGAAACTTGGAGCTCGCAAAATCTTGGGCGATCCTTGTGTGCGGATATGGACACAACCAAATCCACGCCCTCTCAATTCCATGGACAAGCACCATGTCATCGGCATCGGCTATATGGCAGGTCACGTGGATGATTTCAATAGAAGTGGCGATGATGAAAATCCACCTTGGCTCAAGGTCAAGGATGAGATCAACAAGTTTTATCGATGGGGAACAGCAAAGACAGGTCAGTATCGATATGTCGGCTGTGACCCTAAGGTGAAGCAAGGCTCCAGTGACTATCACATCGAGATCAACCAAGACCGTGGAGACTTTGATGCATCTTGAAATCGATGGTCAGCGCTTTGCTCAACCTGATTTGGCCCTCAGCAAGCGGAAATTGGCCAATGTCGAGCAGCCATTGCTGCTCTGCAGTGGTTAGTCATTCAAACTCAACCTTTGATTTGGGTCAGGTGCAACCTACTTCTTTCAGAACTTGCCCAAGAACCCAAGATGTCTCTGGCGCAGGAGATCCAGCGTGTCATCAATGAGGTGCGAAAGTGTCCTGGCCGTTTGATCTTCAAGCGTCTTCCATCAGTTCAACACTGGCAGCAGATGGTTGTCATCACCATGGGCTGGGCGACCAGGCGCACAACAATCGCCCCGATGGCTCATCCACAGGTAGTCTGATCACTTTTCTTAGAGGTCCTGAACTTCTTCAAGGAGATCCTGGTCCCATGACCATGATTGCGTGGAAGACTTGGAAACTTCGACGGGTTGCCATCAGCTCCCACGACGCAGAAATCCAGGCAATGATGGAGTCTGAAGACAACAATTTTCGGACTCGTCTTCTCTGGTCTGAATTAAATGGAGCTGGCGTCGACAAAGACATCAATGATTTGATGCAGCATGCCGATCTTGCTGTATCATCAGTGTCAGGATAGTGGCAACCGAGTCCAAAGGCGGTTTTGACTGCGACCTTGCAGGAAGGGCCATGCCTAGGACTTTTAAATGTTCGAGCTGCAATTCAAGCCTTTCAATTGAAGCAGTCTTTCAACCGCGTGAAGACCCTGGTGATATGGTTGGTAGGTGATTGGCTCTTAGCAGATGCTTTGACAAAGAAGAGCCAAGAGTCCCGCCGTAGTCTTTTGCAGATTTTGAGTTCAGTCATTTGGATGCCCAAGTACAGTCCTGACTTCACTGTTTCAGCAAAGAAGCCTAAGAGCAAAGGCCTGGATGCAGTGTCACAAATTCAATCCATCACGGGCAAGCGAGCTGAGAAGAACTTTGCGCCCATGCAACAGAATTGATTTCCATTGATCAGCTCGCTTGCCAGGTGATGCGACCGCCGTAGCCCTCTGGCCCAATCCCCTTCTTTTGTGTCTTGGATTAGGCCTTGAGCCTACCGGCAATGGATGTAAAAGCAGCAGCTGCGGCGTGCTGCTGAGCCTTTGGTAGGCTTGTGGATTTTAGGCATCAGTTGCCTTTCTTGTGGTGTTTGCAGCATTGAGATTCACTTCCTGTCTGGCACTTGGGACACATCACATATCCGTTACCAGTTGCATCATTGCAAAAATTCCCAAAACACTGCAGGTGGAAACATCTGAAACCTCCATCCAGACACAAACAAAGGATACTGTTCACCTGCAGTGTCCGGGGCTGCCATGCAGGCCGCTGGCGATTTTGGATTGGTGCCTCTCTGGCTCGCTTCATGCAGCAACTCTGCAGGTCATGCACCGTGTGCACAAAAAGCGGTGCAGAAGCTGCGGTGGTCGCAGCCAGCCTTGGGTGGATGAGAAATGATGGATTGGGACGCTGACCATCATTTATATAGACAGATGAGCTGAATGCGGCCGGCGAGGTCACTATCACTTCAGATTTGGGACAAAGGAAAACGCTTTTTTCAACAACAGCCAGGCAGCACGTGTGATCTTAAATAAGAGTCCTCTTGCGTAAAGAGCCAGCAAAAAAAGAGAGGAATTGACAGAATCATAGGAGACACACCCGCAATCACCTGCACTGCGTGGAGTCCCAAAGTCCCAAGATCAGAGGGTTTCGTACCAAAGAAAGATCACCTCCTGAATTTTGTGGCGATCTCTCTCTCTCTCTCTATCTATATATATATATAGCATTTAACTCTGGCCCTCTGCACACGGGTGATATGTACGTCATCTTCAATGTTCATTGGTAGTGATATTCATTATTGTTGGTCAATGTGCACTGGTAGACGTTGAAGAAGCTGGTTCCACCTTCAACCACAGGCAAGGATTCTATCACTACCTTGTTTTTTTTGAAAAGATCATAGATAACAACCCCAACTCTCTGCCTTGTTTAAGTTTCACAATGGGTCCGGAATCGCTTTGGGAATCGTATGTGTCCCGTTTTTTTCTGCTTTCCTTGCTATTTGAAGCATGGAATGGAGCTGGAAGCTGCCGTTTCAACGGTAATTGCAACAGTTTGGAGTTCGAACCTCTGACTTTCCATGGTATTTGCAACATGTTGGCGCTCGAACTGTTCATGTTGGACGGTATTTTGCAACTGGGGTTCATTTAGAATTATTACTGTATATTTAAGGTTGGTTTCGGGGTTGCTTAGGACTGGTTTAAAAGTTGTTTTTGGGGTTGGTTTAGGATAAATTAGGGTTTTTCAGGGTTGGCTTTCGGTTTTCCAGGGTTGGTTTTAGGATCTTTTAAGGGTTGGTTTTAAAGTTTATTTTGGCTTAAAATTCATCTAGGGTTGTTTAGCATC
>Ga0126342_10008640_pt1 | contig 18260 bp, 18 predicted proteins | sample Cyp1metagenome_FD_92528 | JGI IMG/M metagenome (GOLD analysis project Ga0126342, IMG submission 92528) | Coral microbial communities from Lord Howe Island, Old Settlement Bay, Australia - Cyphastrea 1 metagenome | ecosystem: Host-associated > Invertebrates > Cnidaria > Coral ... | reverse complement strand
GTTTTTTTTTTCCGACAATCAGTACTTTCGGATGTTTTTGGTCTCAATGGCCGACATCATTGGCAGTTACGAGCGGTCGCGAAGGTGTGAGAACAACATCGTTCAAACCGTGGCGGCCGCACACGGGTTCTTGTCGCGGAGCGACGGCAATAGAAGAGAACAATGGCAGTAGAAGAGAACAATGGCTGACATCATTAACAGTGTGGACCGCTCACTGATATGTACATATATGATCTCTATATATATATATATATATTATATATAGATATATATCTCTCTATCTATCTATCGGTCTATCTTTCTCTATCTATTCCCCTGCTGTGTGAGCCCAACGATGCGGTGCGGGCGGTTGCCGTCGCGAAGCGACGTGAATAACTCATAATAAATCTAAATCATAAGTTAATAATCATCTAATCTATAACATAATAACTAACATTCTGATGCAAATCTAAATCATCCTTTCCAAGTTCAGAATGTTTTTGCATCAGCCTCACTGTTTTCCAGATTCCCCCAACATCCCCAACCTCTGCTGCTTCAGCAGGCGCAGCAGGCGCATTCCGACGTGCACGCGTGCCCTGTGGTTCAATGTGGTTGCCACGAATTTCATGTTGGAAGTTCCTGGTTCATAAAACGCTCAGTTTTCGGTTTGAAACTTGAAACTACAAGTAGGGTAAAAGGGGTGGTTTTACCACCATTCTTATGGTAAAACCACCATTTTATGGATATGTGTTCATAAAAATGTTGGTTTTACCATTAAAAAAATGGTGGTTTTTACCATAAAAATGGTGGTTTTACCATATCCATAGTAGACTTGGAAGCATCGCACTTTGGTCTCCAAGTCTATCGCACAGTGACTCGCCCGTAGCCTCGTCAGCAGGCGGCTTTTCTTCTTCGCGTCTGGCCCTGCAGAGCAGCCAATGGCAAAGGAACACGTGGTGTTTTGTGCTGGTTACTTAACCACAGTTGAGCACCGGACCAAAACATGTATATATATATATATAATTATATATATAATGAGATGTCATCCAATGTCATCTAATATCATCTCTTATAATTATGTATATATATATAATTATATATTATGTATAGATGATATTAGATGATATTAGATGACTTTGGATGATATGGCATCGGATGATATTTAGCAACGAGAATCAGCCAACATTGGGACAGCCAACTTTCCGAGGCACGCGGAGGCACGCGTCAAACTCACTGGAGCTCGCTCCGCAGCCACCTGAGGCGCCCGATCTCCACATTTTTAGCGTCTCCGAAGGCTTTGAAAAAGAACACAACCCATGACGGATCCGGCTGGTGCTGGTAGAAAAATGCTAACATGACTGGGGTATATTGATGGGATCCATGTTACCATATATATATAGCATACATGGATCCTATGGGCAACAAAAAAACAACCCCTGAAACCATCTGAAACCAAGGTCGCAGCCGTGAGGGCATTCGCAGCCCTTTTCTTTGGAGGCTCCTTTTTTGAGGTTTCTCAAGCTGCATCTCTGCAGAGACTTCCGGACATGTCATGTCAGCTGGAAAAATAGGGGTACACCATGGTACAGTCTGGATTCTGGCTTTGTTTCACCTCCAAAACCTCCAAATCAAAAAGAACACCTGAAAAAATCTTGGTGGTATACCTACCCCCCTGAAAAATATGAGTCAGATTGGATCATCATCCCAACTATTGGGGAAAATAAAACATGTTCCAAACCACCAACCAGTTAGAGAACACCTGAGATCATCTTGGACAGATTTTCTGGATACGAAAATCGCGCACCTCGCTCTGAGAAGAGTCGTCCCTGGAGCGTGACCGGGCAGCTTTCTTTGGAGATACCTGGAACCGGAACCAGCAAAGCTGGTGACATTTTCTGTGGAATTTGAATCTGATTTCAAATATAAGATCTTCCAAGCAATTTAAATAGAATTGTCGGGGATATTACAATTATTTACAATTATTTACAATTATTTACAATTATTTACAATCATTTACAATCATTTACAATTATTTACAATTATTTACAATTATTTACAATTATTTACAATCATTTACAATCATTTACAATTATTTACAATTATTTACAATTATTTACAATTATTTACAATTATTTACAATTATTTACAATTATTTACAATTATTTACAATTATTTACAATTATTTACAATTATTTACAATTATTTACAATTAAAATATCTTCAAATCAATGAATTCAAAAAAAGAAAAAAGTGAGAACATGGCCGTGGCACCTCCTTCTCCTTGCGGCGCCTTAAGGATGCAAATTCCGGTGCTTTCTGTGTGTCACCGTGAAGACTGTGGAGATTAGTGGAGATTAGTGGAGATTTACCCTCTGGTAATTTAACATAGCTATTGAAAATGGCCATTAATAGTGGATTTACCCATTGAAAATGGGGATTTTCCATAGCTATGTTAGTTTACCAGAGGGTAGATTCCCGTCATCCAGGCTGTGGTCCATGTCCCACAGAGACATTCTGAGGCTTCTGCTTTGGTTCTCGACTCTCTTCTTTCGCTTCCTTTGAATCCTTCTTGCGCGGTACAAGCTTGGGATCCTTGGGACAGGAAGCAGAAACTATATACAATCTGGACAAGAGAAAGAGAATGAAAAATAACAAGCACACATGAAACACACACATAATACACATCACACGCACAAACACACAGACGACACGTACATTTACAAGCTAGGATTCAAAAAAAAAGTCAAAGCATGGTTGCAAACGCTTCCAGCGTCACGCCTCTTTCACGCAGAGTCAAGAATAGTCAAGAAGTCTTTGCTACTCGGAATTCCCTCAATAAGTGTGAACTATTTTGAATATGCAAACATGTTCGGTAACCGTAGGAATCGGTAGGATATAGGCCTCCAGTATCCAGTAATCCAAGGAGCAGAAGCAGCACGCTTCGTTTTACGTGTGTTTTTGGATTTTTTCTTCGCCTGACAGATTGATGTAACAATTTTATGTACCATTTTTTTACATCTCACAGGGCGCTGGCTGCGTTCTTTCCAAAGTGTCAAGCAACATAAAGTTGACATAAAGTTGACATAAAGCAACATCAAACAACCCTAGAACTGCAGTACCTTGTCGTCCGACTTGTCGTCAGACCTGGACTTCGACTTGGCTTTGCATGGCCTGAGAGTTCCATCTGAAATCGAGCAGATCTCCTTTGATCTCAACATTTTGCAAAGCAATTTCTGTCGCGCCACACCCGCCACACCCGCCACACCTCTTGACTGTTTTCTTCACCTTTACTTTGGCCGCCTTTCGCTTGTCGCCTTTGTCTCCTTTGTCGCCTTTGTCGCCTTTGTCGCCTTTGCCGCCTTTGTCGCCTTTGTCCTGCGCCTTAGGTTTCACGTGGTTTCACATTGTGACGAAGATTTCATCAGCACGAAATGAAGACATGTAGGATTCTGTAGGATAGCAATTGATGCTAATCTGGGCTCGGCTACGTCGCGCTTTGCATCGCCCTTCTTGACATTCTTTTCTTTTGAATTGGCCTGGCTCGGGCCATTACTAATTACCCCTGGAATCAGCTGGAAAATCTGGAAGTGTATTGCAGAATTGTGCCCCCAAAGCAACAGTTCTTCCGCACCTTTTTCTTCGAATCTCCCTTGTCCTTCTTGGTCTCCTTCCAATTTATAGAATTTCATCTGCTTAATAGCTTGATGCCTGGAAATTCATCTGATATATTCATCTAATATATTCATCTACATATTCATCTGATATATTCAACTGACATATTAATCTGATATATTCATATGATCGATTCATCTGATATATTCATCTGAGATATTCATCTAACAGATTTATCTGATATGTTCATCTGCTCTTCATCTGAATCCGATTTCAAAACGTCTAATTCTGCCGAGATCGGCGACCGATTGTCTCCTTCTTGGGCGGCGATTTCTTCGATGGCGACGAGGGCGACCGCGACTTCGATGACTTCGAGTCACCTTCCGTCGGAAAGAACGGGCGGCCAGAGGCCAGTGTCGTTCTAAGATATGGCTAGATATGCCTAGAGAATACTTTAAGAGAGAATGATTGAGAGAAAAAACCTTTTAGAGTTGGACAGTTCTGGTCCGTTGTGTTTTTTCTGTATCGGCTTGTTGTGTCGTCATTGTCAGCGGCGCCTGAACTTGAAGAGGACGAAGAACTCGAGGAAACTGCGGCAAATTGGGGGCCAATGGGCCAATAAACCATGGAAATTGTTGGTGTGCTACGTTACATGATATTAAATGAAACGACGAAAAAATATTGAGTTCGTATTTCCTCTGCACCAAGTCTTGCCTTTCTTCTTTGGAGGAGGCCTTGGCAAATTGGTCAGAAAAACGCCAGAAAAACACCACTACAACCACGACGCATCGTATTCATGAGAATCTCACGTGGAATTCTTTGTGGTGCCTGGCAGAATCATCGCAAAAAGAGTCGCAGGAAGCTGCACCATGCCGACACATACATCATACATCATCATACTGATGTAATGTCAACCCCGGATTAATAAACCATGGTTGACATTAATTAGGGGGGTACTCCTCCAATAGTCATTTCATATCATTTCATCTGATACTTCTATGGTACCCTCCCAATGAAAAACAGCCGTAAACGGGGTTGACATTCATCCGGGGTTGACATTACATATCATTACATCATACATCTGCACATATCTGCACAACACCAACCCATAGGATCCATGTATGCTATATATGGTAACATTTACCATCAATATACCCCCAATGTTAGCATATATACCATACATGGATCCTATGGGCAATGAATGAAAAAAATAAAACGAACAAACCGAAGCCCCGAAGCTCTCGCCGCGACTCTCGCCTCGAGTTTTGACCGGAGTTGAATTTGAATTGTTCGTTCGACCTTGGCAAAAAAAAACCACAGAATCTATCGGAAAATCGTGGCATGGGAAACCCAAAGGGAAACCCAAAGGGAAACCATTTTGGAAACCCAAAGGGAACATGCACAGAAAGGATCACATAATGATCACATAATGATCACATAATTGGACAAGTTAAGAAGCCACAGAAGCCACAGAAGCCACAGAAGCCACAGAAGCCACAGAAGCCACAGAAGCCACAGAAGCCACGAAGCCACCAGGAGCCAGGACAACAAATCAAATGCCAAAAAAAAAAAGCTAAAACAAATAGCCCTCCATTGTGTCTCTGAAAGATTGACCAGCTGATCTCAGCTGGTTGTAGCGCATGTAGGTGCTCCGACTGGCTTCTACGGGTGCGGAAGGCTTGTCCGGTTGCTTTTCAGGAACCTGGCACAGAGCTCGAAAAAATTGCACCAAAAAATCACAGCGGAAGGAACTTGAGTTGTTCGAACAACATAGAACATGCAGCTCTCAACCGGATGTTTGATTTTTTCGTCATGTTGAGATCACACTCTTTCCATCTCTTTCCCATCAGAGCTGAGAACGCGGACCTGTGGTGCCTGTGGTGCTGCCTTTGGTCGCGGTGTCATGGCACAAGCTTCGCATTCGTCGTAGTCGCAGGTGCGACAGCCGTAGAAGGCGGAGCCCTCCGAGGTGGCGTAAAAGAAACATGAATATAAAATACATGAAGATGAAGTTAACGACGTTAAGATGAAGTATGATGAAGTTAAACGAGTTCACATCACGAAACGCAGTACAGGAGTACCTTTTCCTTTTTCGGAGCCTTGTCATGCTCCTTCTCGCAAACACTGCACCTGCAGCGGTCTTAACATCGGTTTTTACCAGTTCAGCTTCGATTCATCGAGGCAAAATAATTGATATCCTATAATGATAAATAAATGGATATTGCATGATATTGCTATCAGATAATGATGAAGTTATATCAAGTTTATGATTATTGATAACAAAATATTGGCAACTTGAGGCAATGACCACCAGCCACGGGCAGGTGTTTTGAAGAGACTCAGGCCGTGTGCGCCAGGACAATTGGAATGCACCGTGCCCTCAGTCCTGCCCCAACATGGTGTTGGCACGGGGCGATTAATCTATCTATGAAATTAGATTATTTAGATTATTATATGATGCATTGATATATACATAATATATATATAATATATCATTATATCACTAATATGTTTTATATCAATGTGTCATATAATTCGTATAAGTTCTATGAGTTGCATACGTGATATAAGTTGTCACAAGAGTTAGATGAGTTCTGTAAGCTGTGTATATATATAATGTATCATAATATCGTGCAAGAAACATGAACAAAGGACACTCCTCTTTGGCCCGTTGGTATGGCTTTCGTCCTGGACTCTGCAACGATCTGTGTTGAGTTGAAAGGACTAGTGCAACTGGTCAAAAAAAAACAAAAAAAAACTCATACCCAGATGCTCCATGTATGGAATATTTACCTACATTTGGGTCGTTTTTGGGGTAAATGTAGGTAAATATTCCATACATGGAGCATTTGGGATAGTTTGCTTGAGTGAAACGTGGTCGAAATGATCCAACCTTCTTGTGGTTCTCTTTGTCCTTTTCTTTTTCCACCTTCTCTTTGTCCTTCTTCTCCTCCTTTTTTCCCTTGTCCTTTTCCTTGCCATCTTTGTCATCTTTCTCTTTCTCAGGCAAGCTTGCCCGGCGTTGCTTCAATGCCTTCCAGTGGAATGCGGTTTTGGTATGTTTTAGTAGCCAAATAAGTCAGAATCTGAGATGTCTAACACCTGAAACCAGCTGTCCGTTGTTCAACAGAATGAACAGGAAAGATTTCGATCTAATTGTGGTTCACCAAGTTCACCGGTCTTTTCACCCTGTTGGATCCTGTTGGTCACCCTGTTGGTCTATCCTTTTGTCTCTTTTTTTGGGCACGCGCCGCACGTCGCCTGCATTTTTTGCTTCAAGTGCTCCAGCTGCTTGTTATTGATGTGGATCTTGCCCGCCAGCTCGTCTCCCGACTGCTCAGAGTCCTCATGGTGACATCATGGTGACATCATGGTGACATCGTGGTGACATCATGACATGGTTCCAACAGGCCACCATGGTTAGTCATGGTTAGTCCTCTTTACTGGGAGGTTCCACAGGCCTGCAGCGTGATCAGCATCTTTAGCTGTTGAGTCCTCTGAGTCCCTTGGAGTCCTCGGAGTCAACTGGTTGACTCCTCTGATGACGTGCGCGCCTTCTCGGCGGCGTTGTGGCAAGGGCTGGCAACGTGACATCTTTCGGCGTATCCATTTTTGGAGGAATGGCAGCCTTCTGTCCTGAGCAACTGCACATCCTGTCCATGCAGAATTGCAGTGAATGGCACAAGATCTGCAGGTTGGTTAAGTTGTTTCATATGTTTCATGGTTTCTTGAAGCATTTCACCATATTTCACCAATGCTATGAGCTGCAATCTTAAGCGAAGAGGATTTCTTTGATGTGGTCTTCTTTGAATGACTTTGGATCCTGGAAAATCGAGGGAAAATATAGCCCAAATCCTTCTTGAGTCTTTCTTGGGTTCCTTTACCTTTGGTATTGCAGCTTCAAACTCGATTTTGCTAAAAAAGTGGAGCTTCACTATGTGACAAGCGTGACAACATGGAATTTAGAACCACCTCCAGGAGCTGCGAAAACTGGAAAAGAGTTTTGTTCTGTTGTTTTTTTGGGGTTCTTTTGGTTTGCTTTTTCTAGCTGTTACACATGTTACACATCAAGAAAAAACATCGGGAAACATCTAGGCCCTGGTGGTTTTTGTGGTGAGGTGAAAAAAAGGCGGTTTTGAAAGGAGAAAAGTAGGTCGGAAAACCCGGACGCGCTTGGAAAAAGATGGAAGGGAATGGAAAAAGATGGATAGCAGAGTGCAGGGGTCAATGGACTTCGTTAGTTGTCCTTTTTTCTAGCTTTGGCCAATCTAGTTTTGACATGTTTTGACTTCGATTTTGCTAGTTTCAAATAGCTGCATACTTTTCCCCTTATGATCTCAGCTAGAGCGGGCCTTATCAAAGCGGCCCTGTAGGGAATTCAAACGCCTTGTTATGAAGAAAAACAAATGAATTTCAGGGAACTTTTGAAGGACTTCGTCGGTCACCAAAGATTTTTCGGTGTCCTGTAAAATATTCGCGTTGAAGTCCCGAGCAGAACGTTGATTTGAAGTAATATAAGTAATAAACATTACTAAGGGCATATCAAGAAGGAGTAAATTGAGAAGGATACCCTCGGATCATCAGAATGTTGTTCCCTGCATTTTCCAGGATTCTCCAAAGCGTCATGTGGTTCAAAGAATATCCAGGGCATTTCACCAATCAAATAAAAACACGCCTGCAATCTGGAGATGTTGCTTTTCTTGCTTGCAACTTGTTTGGTACAAAAAATGGAACTTTCGATCAAAACAGTAGTTAATTATTGTTGGCAGTGGATTCTTGTATACCCAACATCTGGACAAACCCATTTAATTTGGATGAGTTTCGTCTCAAAATTGGCCGCATCATTTCTACTGTGCATTGGCAATGTGACATGCGAAATCTATCGAAATATTCTGGATTGGTGGCATCACGCAATATCCGCAAGCATCTACATCAACATCATTCAACATCCTTCAACATCCTTCAACATCAACTTCGTCACTTAACCTGACATGGGGATGGGTCAAAACCAATAGTACCCCTTCTGTTCACATCAAAATAGCTGGGATTTATGGATGTGAATAACCCCCTAAAAATGGTATGTATAGGTATTGACCCATAGCCATCATCCATTAATCATCCATTAATCATCCCATTAACCATCACTTATATATATTCACCATGTTTCATCCATAGGTATTGATCCATAGCCATGTTTCATGCTGAAACATGTGCGACGTCTGAAGATGTGCTGTTTGGTAGTTTCTGTGGCTCCAACGAGGTGTTCGACCTCCAGGTGCAGTTGGGGTGTTGGATCCTGGCATCGTTCAGCAACAACTGGAACTCTGTAGAAACAGTGTACCCGGCCTCGAAAACATACAAAAAACTATGGAAAATCACCATGTTCAATGGGAAAATCCACTATTTCTATCACCATGTTCAATAGCTTTTTGTATGTTTACCAGAGGGTAACTGTCATCTGGAAATATCGGGAAATATCTGGAAATATCATCTGGAAATGTCTGAAAAGAAAACAACATGTCTTTCAACATTAATATCAACATCAACTCACAATAACTTACATCTCCAGCTGACTAAAGATATTAAAGTTCCTGGGAAAAAAAACGCTGAAACTGATCAACTCTGAGAGCAGAGCCCCCCCCACCTCCCGTGTTGGCATCAGTCGCCGCTCCACTTCGCGGTGGCGGTGTAGAGGCCATGTCCTGCCGGCGCTGTGGCGCTTCACCTGCCCTGCGACCTGCACGACCTGCACGACCTGCGGGACCGCCAGTCCTTTCTGTAGGGCGGCGGCTCTGGATGGATTTTGAGAGGTCTGGACCTCAGGTATCTACCAGATTCCCACCTGGGACCCTGGGAACTCTGGGAACTCCCTTTATTTGGAGAAAAAGGAAATTCAGCATGTTTCACCTGTCATTGTTTCATCCACAAGGAGGAAAACAGTCGCCGGAGATGGAACCGGTTGACTCAACCCTCCACAAAAATCATGGAACACAATGAAAACGAACAAAACATGATGGGACAAAAAACACGGAAAAAACCTTTGGTGGTCTCAAGAGACATCTCGTGGCTCAACTTGGTTTCAGGCTTCCATGCGGCTGGAGTACTGGGAGTTACATCTTCCGCCTCAGCGTAGCTGAAGGTCTGGGAAAGCATGGGAAAGCCAGGGGAAAAAAACTCCACACCTCGATTGAGAAAAGGAAGGTCTTCTCTTCAAACTCAAAGCCGTTGTACATATCCTGGCAGTGAAGTCAGTACATTGTCAGATGCACAAATCATCACAGATATATACTAATATGATGATATAATATGATATAATATGATGTAACATGATGATTTATATATATATATATATATATATATATTATATATATGTATATGTCTCAATAATTAATATTGATCACTACTATAAAAACAAAACACATTTTTTCATATAAAGATGGATCTTTTAAATCATCCCGAAGCTGTCACGATTTTTTCACGTCGGGATCCGCCACTTTGGACGGCCATGGCATTGTCAGCACTGTCGGGCAGTGACCTTCACGTCGTTGTTGAGAGTGTTTTACAGAAACACTGCTCATGGACAGACATTGCTAGACTTAGATATCTTAGATAACATGAACATCATGAACTAGTGATATTGATCAGATATCAGAAGCTCGTAAAAAGTCGTGTTGGCATATGGCAATCAAATGCAATTCATATATTTACATGATATATTAATGTGCATGGTATAATATGGTATAATTAATATGGAAACATAAGGGATCATAACGGGTAACTGACACCCTCACGAACTATCGGAACCCTTTCCATCCGTCAGGCGTCGCTTTCGCTCTCAGAGTCCTCCGCCTGGAGGCCACGAATGGGCGACGCCGGACGCCGAGGCCAGGGCGAGGTGAAATTTCATACCCATAGGATCCGGCTGGTGCTGGATATATATATAACATATAATGTCAACCCCGGATTAATAAACCATGGTTTATTAATTAGGGGGGTACCCCTCCGATAGTCATAATATGATACTTAAATGGTACCCTCCCAATTAAACAATCTAGGGGTTTATTAATCCAGGGTTGACATTATATATATAATTATATATATATAATTATACATATTATATCATATTATATATATGCTAACATAAAGGGGCTCTATTGATGGGATCCATGGAGCACCATATATAGCAGCACCATGGATCCTATGGGTATGAAATTGGCGTTTCGGAGTTTCGGAATCGGAAGACGATGAAATGTGACATGAGATGATTTTTTGTGACATGATGTGACATGATGTGACATGATGTGACATGATGTGACATGTGACATGGCCCAGTGACATGGCCCAGTGACATGGGACAACATGACAACATGGCTGAAGACATTCGAATCTTTCGAGATCTTTCGAGATCTTTCGAGATCTTTCGAGGCCTTGTTGCCGAAAGGAAGCAGGAAGTCAAAGGCATCACCATTCTGTAGCCTCAACTCAGAATCTCTCAGAAAAGATGGAGAAAACATGGAGAAAAATGACAGAAAACTCCTCGACTCCTCTGAGATCTCTGAGCTGAGCTGCATCCGCTTGTAAGCAGCAAAGACACAAGCAGGAACTGTAGAGATTGAGATCACCTCAATAGACCGAAGATCATCGAAGATGATCTTCGAAGTTCCAGATATATCATGATATATCCAGATCTGCTATGATGTGAATCCCTTCATGTTAACCATGTCCGGATTCATGTTTCAGATTATAAAACAGCCCGGATTCAGAAAAACACCCATATTATATAAATTATATCAAATTATATCCCATGATCATGTTCCATCATGTGAACTATCATTGTCTATCATGTTCTCTCATCTTCCATGATTGTCACGGGCCATCTTTTACTGTGAAATGGGATGACATGGGTCCCAGACCACCAATGCGATGCCGCCACCACCAAGCCTGAGCTGAAACAGCTGAAACCCAGAGAGGACGTGGTTCATTTCCCGGTCCATTTCGCCTGCCTGCTAAGCCAACTGCTCTCCTGATCGACGGAACGACACGGAACGACACGGAACGACACGAAATGTGTCCAGAGTTCTTTCGATCCGTATGCGTTTCTGTGTTGAATTTCAACCCCATGCTGACCTTTGTTCAAACACGCGGTCCTTCTGGATTTCAGAGGTCTCGGAGGTCGTTTGAGGTGACCTTTGAAGGCTTTGGGCAGGTCCAACAGGTCCAACAGGTCCAACAGGTCCAACAGGTCCAACAGGTCCAAGGGGCTCGGTTAGAGTTTCCAGAGGAGTTTCAGCTGGAACTGTCCCTGCAGTCAGATCAGTGATGCGGATCTAACATGATGTATCATTATGTGTTTGATGCACCGAATGCAGTGGTTTTGCACTTAAAGCACTGAATGGCTTTTCGCGTCCGTTCGGAGTCTGCAGGTTTCTCGTGTCTTCGGATCGGATCGGATCGAGTCGTATCAAGTCGTATCTGGTGTGTTTCGGCAAATCCGTTGCCGCAGCCTGCACCTCGAAGTGACAGGCTCCGCACATCCTGACAAAACATGTTTGCCCCAACCCAAACTTTGCTCCACACTTACAATCGTCATGATCATGATAATGATCATCATCATCATCATCACCACCATCACATCATCACATCATCACATCATGACCCCCCTATGAACAACAGGTTGGTTGGGGTAATCACATCAACTTTATCTTCATAGCCACCTGAAGTCAGACGCGGCGCAACGTCAGGCTTGCAGCGAACATGTTCCAACATGTTCCAAGCATGTCTTCGTGTCTATTTCAAGCAGCTTAAAGATCTTAAAGCAGATCTATCAGCAGCTCAACTTGTGCCGTTTTTGACGAACTGTTGACGAACAAAAATGGAGCAGCAGCCTGGCCTGGGCTTCAGCGGCTACAGCGAGAAGCAGCGATGCCAGCAATCCTAGGCCCCATCTTGCCATGACCTCGGACCAAAAGCCCACCACAATTCTTTGAGGAAATGACTCTAAGGTTTCATGACTTTTCATGACTTTTCATGACTTGTCATGTCTTTTCACTCAATAACACGTGAACAACTTCAACATAGCCACAGGATTGAAGAGAGGGCGCTGGGACATAGAAAATGATGGAAAACGCACATGTGCCGAGCGGCAAGAATTACAAACTGAGACTCGAAACGTTCAGAAGAATGAGATGATTGAGATGGATGGAATTCCCAACTTGATGGTAAAGATGGTAAAGGGACGAAAGCTTTGCAGGGAGGCTAATGAAAACAATGAAAATCAGCCGTTCTCAGGGGGGATGGAGCCACGGTCAAACTGCTTGTGAACCAGCCGGGGGGGCTGGAAAGTGAAGTATGAAGTTTCATGCGATTGGATCCAGCACCCCCCAAACCCTTGCTAAAGCAAGAGGGACTTCAGCTAGCAGAAGCTAGCTTTCGTGACAAGATGCAGCTCAATGGCCTTCGGGTCTTTGGGTCTTTGGGTCTTTGGGTTTTATCTGGAGACACCTCTCTGACCATTGTATGACCATTGCCTTCTGCCTTCTTAGCATTCTGAACTGCAACCAGCTTGGTGAAGCTAAGTCCAATGCCGTGGCTGATGCTGTCACACGACTGTAGGAGCTCCACGATGCAGCGGAGCCGAGGAGCCGAGACACAACGGAACCAACGGATGCTGAAAATACCAACGGCAATCTGTGGAAATCGGTGGACAAAATATAGGTCAAGACGGAGAAAAAAAACGGTGACACTGAGAAGATCTGAGAAGATCTGAGATCTGAGTCTTTGTGACTTCAAATCGATCTCTCAGATCATCTCTCATTTGTAACCCCTCATCACTGTCACTCTATCCACGTTCTGTCAGTTCTCACTTAGACTTCTCACTCTGATCGCACCTTCGGCGCAAGATTCTCATCAAGGACAAAGACCATGGAGTACAGGTCGACCTGAAAACATGACCGACCTCGGTCCATACTTCTGGACTTGGTGACTTGTCCATATAAATCCCATAGTGCGTGTCCCATAGAAAAGCAAGAAATGGTCTGTCGGATCCCCAGTTGGCATGTCGGAGCAGCGGATCCACGAGCCTCAAAGATGTCGTCAGCTCTCCCCTGCAACTGCGCTGCATGCACTGCGCAACAGCGCAACAGCTGCGCTGTTAGCAGAATTTTGGTCAGCTCGGGGCACCTCTCCATGCCACTCTTCGTAGTATCTAAGCCACCAGTGGTATCGCTTCAGTTCAAGTTCTGCAAGTTCTGCAGAAGTGGATGATAACAGCAACTTTAGTCCATCAAGATCCATCAAGTTTGACCAGGATCCTGACGAAGCATCGTAGCTTCCAAAGTGGTGGTATCTGGGCCATCGGCTCGATCGGATCGCTCGGATGAGATCGGATGGAGCCCCCCCCAAAAAAAACCTGAAAAACAAGGGGTATCAAAAGATATCAAATGATCTCAAAAGGCTCTATCCAATCTATCCATATCTATCCAATCTATCTGATCTATCCACTGGCCGTTTTGATGTCGGAAGTGTGCTTCACTCTCAGGTCCAAACCCGTCTTCCTCCCACCAACCATCTTCGCCGTAGTACCTACACACAATCTGCGCAGCAGGCTGCGAATCATGTTTGGTAGATCAATGTGTTTCATAGAGTGTACAAATAGTATCAAGCAATATCAGATGGAGGCTTATGAGGCTTCCTAAGTCATGGGGGTACCCCAAAATGAATAGTTCATAATGGAAAATCCATCTATAAATGGATGATTTTTTAGTGTACCCCCATGACCATTCGGAAACTCCCAATGTTTCCTTCAGACAGTTTAATAATGACAAGCCAAGAACAATGGAAAGGCAATGGCGGCACCCCTCATAGTTTCTGTCATCTGGAGTTTGACCTCGGTACATGGCAAAAACGGGCCCAAATTTAGACCTCTCTTGAGACGTCTGATGATTTGAATCTCCCAGGTTTGAAGGTCCGAAATTCCGAAAGATGGCTGTTTGTTGATGTTTTTAGATGTGTTCTATGTGTTGTTTTTTTAAAATCATGTTATATCATATTGATATACAATATATATAATATATATAATATATATACATATATATATACATACATATATATATATATTGACCATTGGTTTATCATTCTTTATCCTACTGTAACTGCTGAGAGATGCTGAGAGCAGGTCCATCCGATCCCTGGTGACTTGCCTTTCTTTGCAGAAGGCTTTGTTTCGGGGTCCTGAAAGCAGATGGATTTTCCCATGGATTTTCGTGACCAAAAAAAAAGCGACGAAAAACATGGAGAAACTAAGCGATCTGAGTGATCTGAGTGAGCTGCCTGCTGCCCACATCAGACATGTGCTGCCTTTAGAGTGGCCGCGCTCTACATGGGCACGGCACCACGGCTGCCTGGCGAAGACGTCATGGATTTCTTCCAAAAAAACCTCCAAAATCAAAAACCGCTGGCTGATGCTGGCTGAATCCTACGTTCATCGATGTTCATCGGACCGCACCTCGACTTTCTCCATTCGCCGCACCTGACACAGAGACCAACCCATGGAGAACATGGACCTGAACGACCTCAAAACGACGACATCTCTGCGTTACACCATAGCACCGCCATAGCACCGGCGCCTGCCAAGAAGCTCACTGAATGAGAGCGTGTGAACCCAACAGCTGCGGAGATGTGGTGCCGCCACAGAGGATGTTACGTGGATGTAACAGAAGTTGATAGGCACAGCATCCCACAGTGAAGCTGAGCAAAGATGCAAGTGAGATCAAGTGAGAAAGTGCTGCAGGTAATATGCAGGTCATGCATGTAAGATTTTCAGACGTTCTCTCTTTTTGCCAAATTGCCGGCAAGTCATTAACAGCCATTATCCATCCTACTTGAAAGTGAGGAAACCAAGCTAAACCCATGAGAGTGAGTCAGGACCACGAAACAAACTCCTGACCAAAAAGCATTGGAACCGGGAATCACTTTCCTCAGTCAGAATTTTGGATGACTTAGAATGTCTGAATATTTCCTTAGATGTCTTGGTTCAGAATGGCTGAAAATGTTGAAACGACACGTTAAAACCTCGCTCTCCAGGCAAAAAAGAGAAAGTTCAGGATCTTCAGGGAGGCGACTGTGTCGCCGTCACCGTCCGCCAAGAGTTCGACCCCTGACTGGTTGGCCTGACTGGTTGGCCAGCAGCTTCCTGCCAAAATCGGTGGAAAATCGATGGAAAATCTATGGAAAAGGGTGAAGAATGTGAAGATCTCGGAGAAAATCCAACAAAACTGTCCTGAGAAAGCGCCAAGGTCCAGCTTTTTGCCAGGTTTTTCTTGCCGTTTGCCACGCAGACATTGTTCTGATTGCGTCCATGTCCATTGCTGCCATTGCTGCCATTGCTTTGTCCATTTGAGAACCACATCAATGATCCGCAATGGGAGCAACGGCTCCACCCCAGCAGTTCCAGTAATGAGACCTGCATCGAGTTGTGTTCTGAAAAATGAAGAATAAAACGTGAGAAATGGCCCGATCAAGGGCCTGAAAAACTGGAGAATCCCCAATTTCAATCGATTCTCAGCATTCTACATATTTCTACATCATTTTACCACATTGAATTGACAATGTTGGGTGCATAGCTAAAAACAAAATCGCTCTCTGCCCCATTTCGGAACCAAGCCATATGGGTTTGTCTGGAAATGTGGTATCATATGGTATCCATGGGTATCCCCAAATGGGTCTTTTATTAGGGAAACTGATGGTTAACGTGATGGTTAACCAGCGGACTCATTTATGGTACACGATTTTCAGACAGACCCATATATAGGCCATAATTAAGCCATATATATGCCATAATTAAGCCATATATATAGGCCATAATTAAGCCATATATATGGGCCATAATTAAGCCATATATATATGTATATATATATACATATTATATCATATATATATATACAGTATGTATGTATGTATGTATGTATGTATGTATGTATGTATGTATTTATGTATGTATGCATGCATGCATGCATGCATGCATGCATGTATGACATGTATGTATGTATGTATGTATGTATGTATGCATGTATGCATGCATGCATGCATGCATGTATGACATGTATGTATGTATGTATGTATGTATGTATGTATGTATGCATGTATGCATGCATGCATGCATGCATGCATGCATGTATGTATGTATGTCTGTATGTCTGTATGTCTGTATGTCTGTATGTCTGTATGTCTGTATGTCTGTATGTCTGTATGTCTGTATGTCTGTATGTCTGTATGTATGTATGTATGTATATATATATAGTGTGTATATAGTGTGTGTATATATATATTGTGATATGTATCTATATATAAGCCATACGAATCTGGGCTCATTTAACACAACTGCACCTTTTTGGCGTCCGTGTCACTTGGTGATAACGATGCGACAGCTCGGGTGGAAGCAGTGACATTGGCCAAGGACGTGGGTTTTTCGCCCAGGAATTCCTCCAAAGTGCAGTGAGGGGCTCGGCTTCTACGACTCTGGGATGGAGAACGGGAGCGCAAATCTGCCAGAAAACTCTGTAGGCTGGGTACCTCCGCCATCCCCCAAAAAAACCAAAAAAAAAAACGCGAAAAGGTCAGCAGGGATCCACCTAGAAGCTGATGGCGGATTCAAACAGAAGTCTTTTTTTTAATCGAACGGCAAAAAAAACGGAAATTCAGAAGCTTTGAAGATGTTTGAATCAGAGATTATCAGAGAATCAGATTGAGATTCTACCCCCATCATATCCCCACCATAAAAAATATTTCCAAAACGGGCCTCCTCCTGCGACGCCACCGAGTCAGGTCGAAGCCTTGCCTTGGAATCCCAACGGAGAAGAACTGACAGATGAAGAAAACAGGTCAACAAAAACGGCGATTTTCTAACATGTTTAGTTTTTGTGATTATGATATTATATGATTAAGATCAATAGAATCAATATCCATATGGAATCCATATGGATATTATGATCATATACCAACTATCATATAATTATAATGATGGATAATCATACATTTTTCGATTTTTGGCTAAGATGATCCTGCATCCGGCCACAAAGCCACGCGCTTTTTAGATGCGCCAAGTTGCTGAGTTTCCCTCAGGCCGCCCCTGCCGCTATGGGGGTGCCGAGGTGCCAATGGTTTCAAAAGATATGTCATGGAGTTGTCATTCAAAAAACACATAAAACAAATCCCATGAAAATCCCATGAAAAAGAAATTAGGTTGTTTTTTTAAATCAAATTTCCCATGAAAAATTAAATTTTAATCCCCACTAAAATGTCCCATGGTTTTTTGAATCAGCACCTCCTCAGGCCCTAAACCCACTTTGTAGCAGCGACCGCACCTTGGCTAAGGCTGCAGACAGCAGTTCACCCCTTTCAGGTGATCCAGGGCGTGAAAGCCCCAGAGATTTCAACATCACTGCTGCTCCGTTGACAGCATGCTGCTCCTGAGAAAATGAAGCACCAGATGAATGAGATGAATATACCATACATAATATATATATACATATATGTATGTATATATAATATAATACCAGTAGTACCGCACAAGGCGGTGGCGGAAGTTTCAAAAATGGAAAACCTATAGGAGAGGTGAGTTGGTGTGACGCAAAAATGGCAGAGCGAACCCACTGATGGATTGAAAGGTGGTT
>Ga0126342_10008639_pt1 | contig 18260 bp, 11 predicted proteins | sample Cyp1metagenome_FD_92528 | JGI IMG/M metagenome (GOLD analysis project Ga0126342, IMG submission 92528) | Coral microbial communities from Lord Howe Island, Old Settlement Bay, Australia - Cyphastrea 1 metagenome | ecosystem: Host-associated > Invertebrates > Cnidaria > Coral ... | reverse complement strand
CTACAACTACAACTACACTACATTACACTACACTACACTAATGTCGGTACATTACACTACACTACACTCCACTAGACTACACTACGCTACACTACACAACTACAACTACAACTACAACTACAACTACAACTACGCTACATTACACTCCACTAGGCTAATTACATTACACTACACTAATTACATTACACTACACTAATTACATTACACTACACTACACAATACAACACTACAACGACAACTACAACTACATTGCACTACACAACACTTAATTACACAACACTACACTATACTCCACTAGACTACACTACACTACGCTTTATTACACTACACTGCACTGCACTACACTAACTACAACTACAGCTACAGCTACAGCTACAACTACGCTACATTACACTACACTAATTACATTACACTGCACTACGCTACACTAATTACATTACAACTACACTAAACTACACTCCACTAGGCTACACAACACTACACTACACTTAATTACACTACACTGCACTGCACTGCACTACACTAACTACAACTACAGCTACAACTACAACTACAACTACGCTACATTACACTACACTACACCACACTAATTACATTACACTACACTACACTACACTAGACTACACTACACTACACTACACTAATTACGTTTCAACTACACTACACTACACTCCACTAGGCTACACAACACTACACTCAATTACACTACGCTACACTACACTACACAAGTACCACTACCACTGCAACTACACTTTCAACTACGCTACATTACTCTACACTACACTAAATACATTACACTACGCTAATTACATTACACTACACTGCAGTACACTCCACTACACTACACTCCACTAGACTACACTACACTCCACTAGACTAATTACATTACACTACACTATATAATTACATTACACTACACGACACCCCACTACACTAAACAAACTACAAGCACAACGACAACTACAACTACATTACGCTACACTACACTGCACTCCACTCAGCTACACTACACTATACTTAATTACATTACACTGCACTGCGCTACACTAACTACAACTACAGCTGCAACTACAACTACAACTACACTACATTAATTACACTACACTACACCACACTAATTACAGTACACTACACTGCACTACACTCCACTAGGATACACTACACTACACTCAATTACACTACGCTACGCTACACTACACTACACTAGACTACACAACTACAACTACCACTACAACTACAACTACAACTACACTACATTATTCTACAATACACTAGCTACATTGCACTACACTAACTACATTACACTACACTCCACTACACCACACTACACTCCACTACACTACGCTACACCAAACTAACTACAGCTACAACTACCACTGCAACTACAACTGCAACTACAACTACAACTACAACTACACTAATTACACTACACCACGCCACACTACACTACATTACACTTTTCTTTGCTACACTACACTGCACTAAGTACAACTACAGCTACAACTACAACTACGCTACTTTACACTAGACTACACTACACTACCCTACATTACATTTCACTACGCTCATTACACCACCATAAATGCAACTGCAACTACACTACACTAATTACACTGCACCACACCTACAACTCCACTACACTACAACTACAACTCCACTACACTACAACTACAGCTGCACTACACCCCACTACATCCAGCAGCTGTGGGTGATGTGACCGACCAGGTGACCACTGCAACCATTGTAACCGCTCCAATAAACACAACTCCAACCTTTGTTCAGGCCATCAGTGGATTCGCTCTGCCATCATGATTCACAACAACCAACCTCTCCTATAGATTTCTTATTTTTGAAACTTCTGCCACCGCCTTGCGCGGTACTGCTGGTATTACTTGTAGAATGATGAACATTCATCACTTGGAACTGTGAGACGCCTGGTCCCATGCCACCTAGATCATCTTGTAATTTTCGATAATCTTCAATCATTTTTCGTCCGTTGTCTACGCATGATCCGTAGTATGTCTCTGTTCATTCTGTTCTCGTCAAAGATGTCTCCATCAGCTGGGCGCAACAGTGCCCAACATGGGGCAGCCAAGGAAATTCTGAAATCCTGGAAGGAAGAGCCACTGCTCTTAACCTGTGGTGCTCTACTGAGCATTTTGGCAGTTGCCTTCTTGCGACTTGCCAGCAGACACACTCACACACTTGAGAGAGAGAGAGAGACGGGTGGATCGTCAGAATAGATTAGAAAAGATGAATAGGCACAGAGACGGGGGCACAAATATAATTTGAGAGAAAGAGAGAGAGACAGAGAGACAGAATGCCAGCTTCAGCCACTCGTTGTCAACCCAGCGGCCGCATCAAGGATGATCAAAACAAGGAAGCTGCTGAAGACATATCGAGATCTGATGCAGAAGGCTGCATGACAGCCTTAAGCAGAGAAAGCCCGCAGCGGCGAAATCAAAAAAAGATGAGCACTGCCAGAAAGATGTGAATGACATCGAGGTCCGCAGCAGGTTTAGCATGGTGTGTTTAGCATACAAATAATGTTACAGTATCCAGCTGACAGTTTGGCAAATCTCCTTTGGATCCTATTGGTTCAAGGCCCAGAACCTGAAAGAGAGGTGCTGCCCGTTCTGGAGCTCGCATCTCGCAGTTTACAATTTGTGTTCTTGGAGAGGCCTTGGCTCGACACGAAGAGATATGGAAGCATGGAATTCATTGAAAATATGATGAGGGGATGTGAACTTTGACTTGCACCATCGCAACACAGGATTGCAGACAGCTGCAAATTCATCTAGAATTCCTATCCACTAACAGCCTGCATATCCGACTCAGCGCAGCTATGGCCAAGAGCCACAGAGGCAGGGTTTGGGTGCGGGTTGCCTCCAAGATGTATCAAAGCCAGACGTATGCTATCGTATGCTGAGACGATATGGACTGGAACAACAGTACAAAATTTGCAAATCCACCCAGAATCGAGCCAACAAAGGCCAAAGCTTCAATGTACGTTCCGCTTCAATCCGCCTCATTCCGAAATCGTTAGTTGGCACGCAAGTCCCAACTCATATAATCTCATATGATTGTTTTGTTGCTTTTGGCACGATGCATGCGCATCCTCTATCAATCTTTGTTTGCACTTTCGTGGTGATGTCTTGACTCTTCAAGCTTTCAATGGTCTGCTAGCATTGTTGAGAGCATGTTCGTAATTAATTTACTATAGTTTGAGGTAATTAGGTGCTAGCTACACCTAGAAATGTCTAGAATCATCTATGTAGATACGAGTCTGGTGGGACGTGGCTCCATGTGGCTGCTCCATGCGTGAAATTCAGATATATGATTTATGATGATATCATAATAATGATATATATATATATAATACATATATATATATATATATATATATAATACATATATATCCCTTCATCATGTTCATCCGATTTCATCTGCTCAGATTCGTGGGCTGAGTACGAGCTACTTTGCTAAATGATGCATGGATGCAGGATGATGCAGGATTCGAACCTGGCAGCGGGGATTTAGCCATGGTATGCCGTACGCCGCAATTTTTTCAATATTTTTCACCTCCAGAATTGCATGAATTTGCTATTCAGCATGTGATCATGCTGAACGTCTCGTGTTCTTCAAGGACAGATAGCACATGATAGCACATAATGGGTAATGGAGTGATGGGGAGAGCGGGAGAGAGAGAGAGAGAGAGAGAGAAGGAGAGAGATTCCAGAACTCCCGGCCAACTCCCAGCCGAACTCACTCCCAGCCTTGTTTACCATAGGACCATAGGACATAGATCGTAAGCTGAGGCTCCTGCTCTTTGAAATCAGCCAGTGGACAGTGTCAGGGCCTCTTTTGGAATCGAATGTTTCAAAACAGGGTTGCTTCAAAGTGTTCAGAGGAGTCTTTGATGTTTTTGGTATGTCCACTGGTGAATGAAGCTGAATACCATGCCATAGTCAAGGATGCAAACTAGATGGGGTCGATGCATGTTGAAACTAACTAGTCAGTGCGGGTGCACTTTCACACTCGCACCCGCATGTGCACTTGCACGTGTGCATGTGCCAATGTTGCCAATGTACACGCAAGTACGACGTGCGTGCGTGCATGAGGATGGATCCATCCCCGTCGGTTTGTCCATCCATGTATGTCTACTTTATAATTACATGCATGCAACCATATCTCACCTACTCCCTGCATGGGCATTTGGATGCTTTTGGACGTACATGTGCCTATTTAAAAATATTTGACATGTGTGACAATGATTCACTTGCGCAATGCGCTGCCCTAATTCAGCTTGTTCAACCTGTGCATGTTGCAGCGCTTATTGCGCAGTGAAGGTTTAGCGAAATCTTGGCGCGGCAATTGCGTTGGCCACGACAAGGAAGCTCCTGTTGAGACAGGAGACCTGACGTGTTTACATGTGACATACATGTGACATATGTACATGTGTTTCCGTATGTGTTCAAGATTGTTCAAGGTGTTTTCAGTTGGAAGGTATTCATATATTTCAAGCGATGAAGGAAGGCGTATTGCCGCATAGGCTGGTTTTAGTATGTTTTAGTTGGTCTAATGATTACTAATGGTAGAGCAAGGCAGGGTTTAAGCATTGAACAGCGACATGACAAATTTGCGCAGCGTATCTTTTACAGTCTAGCAGTCCACATGCTAGAAAACAAGAACAAACAGAGTCAGAGGTACAACTAGCTCGCTGGGATCATTGACAGGAGGACTTCCTGGACATAGCTGCCTCAGCTTTGGAGTCGGTGTTGTGGCCTTCTGTTTGGGCTGCACCAGGCGTGAAGCTAGAAAGTTTCCACAAACATAGTCCACCTGTCACAATTGGATTTTTTGTCGAAGTTCCAGGGGATTATGTGATTTCTTCCCGCAGTGTCCAAAGAAATATTCGCTGATGTTTGAGAGATTGCCTGATTCGACTGACAGTCTGACGTGACATAATGATACAATACATGATCCGGCGTTATTTACACTACGTCAGCTGTGTTGGTTTCCTGCAGAGGTGAGGTCGCCTTCCGACCCTGCATTGAAACTGATTGGCTGCAGCCTCGTGGGGGGTTGAGGCCTTGAGTTGGTGAAATTCCACATTCCAATCATTCGATTTGTTCAATTTTGTTCAGATTCTTCACGAATGATTGGAGATTTTGGCAGCCAAATAGTGGCGATGCCATCGAAAGCCGGTGCGAAGCGCGCACTGAGGCAGCTGCCACGCATAGGTGTTTCTCCGGGGCTTGCATGAAACAGCCTATGCAATGCGTGGAACTTAGCCTTTCATCATGAGTGTTGAACATGATGTTCCGGCTTGATTGGTCCAGTCACCTTAAGAATTGTGAGCTCTCAGGGGGTTATTCAAGACTGGACACCTCAACAACATGAGGGTGATCCTCGGACCCGAGATTCCAACACTTGAATTTACAGGTCTCAGAGTCATAGTCAAATAGTGGAGTTTGCACAATCTTGCAGTCAAAGTCGTCCGCATGAACATGCATGTAGACATGTATGTAGAGGCATAATTATATTATATTGTCATATAGTTACAAAATACTATATGCGTGTGTGTTTGTGTGCGCTGCATGCTTTAAAATTGGTGACATTTATTTGTTCATCCGTCAACACTGCATTGGGGCCTTCATCATAGAAAGAGAGAGAGAGAGAGCGCCCTCACATATCTTACATTGCTTTGTGAATTTGATGATGCTACTAAATACTTACATTACATATTTGAATGTGTTGTTTGTGCATATCAAAGCGTGCAGAAAGCTGCGATGGCTAACTCTGCTCTCACAAAGGTTAGTGAAACCTGGTGCAAGGGCCAGCCCTGAACGGTGAACTGGCAAAAAGTCTCGGCAAGGAAATGCTTGAGTCCCAGTTAGCGTAGATCCATTGCCGTCATGCAAGCAGTGCGTGATCTCAGACCATAGTGCTTTTTGGAGTCTTGAACTAAACACTTTTTGCTTGGCCGAGGTCAGGTACCAGTGGCCCTGGCGTTTCGGAGGGTGCTGAGCCTAAATGAGAAGCATCACCTGGGAAGCCTGGGAAGCGATCCTTGTGGGCCAACTTGTGCGTGCTGAATGCTCAACGCTGAGGTGTCCCGATGCAATCCGATGCACAAAAAGTCCGTTGCTCAAAGCGTCGGGCGACTTAAAGAGGAGGTTCAGAGAGTCTCGCACTGGTGCCCCCAAACGACAATTGCCAAGATGCTAAAGAGGAAACGGAAACTGTTCTTGCATAGCCAGAGTCCATGAAACTTCTCCTAAGAACTTTGGGCGCAAAATGCAAAGCAAGAGACGTAGTTTCCAGCGATGCAAGGCCTGAAAGACTTGGCTCAGCAATGTGGAATCAAACAGACCACGCAGCGCTGATGAAGCCAGAAGTTCTGCACGCATACAAGGCACATGCTGTCTACATGTACATGTTGATACATGATGATACATGTATATACCAGTGGTACCGCACAAGGCGGTGGCGGAAGTTTCAAAAACAAGAAACCTATAGGAGAGGTTGGTTGTTGTGAATCACGGATGGCAGAGCGAATCCACTGATGGACCGAAAGGTGGTTGGAGTTGTGTTTTTTGGAGTGGTTGCAATGGTTGCAGTGGTCGCCTCACCACAACTGCTGGATGTAGTGTGGTGTAGTGCAGTTGTAGTTGTAGTTGTAGTGGAGTTGTAGTTAAAAGTTGTAGTTGTAATGTAGTGTGATTGGTGTAGTGTATTGTAGCGTACTGTAGTGTACTGTGCTGTTGATTACTGTAGCGTGGTATAGTGCAGTGTAGCCTAGTGTAGTGTAGTAAAGTAGTGTAGTTGTAGTTGCACTTTAGTGTAGTGCAATTAGTGTGGTGTAGTGTAGTGTAGTGCAATGTAGTGATAGTTGTAATTGTCGCTGCGGTTGCATCTGTAGCTGTAATGTAATGTAATGTGATGTAATGTAATGTGATGTAATGTAATGTAATGTAATGTATATAATTGGTGCAGCGTAGCGTTGTGTAATGTAGTGTCGTTGTAGTTGCAGTTGCATTTGTAGCTGTAGTGTGCTGCAGTTCAATTTGTGTAGCGGAGTGTGATGTAGCGCAGTTGTAATTTTTAGCTGCGGCCGCAGTAGTAGTAGTAGTAGTAGTAGCAGTAGTAGTAGTAGTAGTAATAGTAGTAGTCGTCGTCGTCGTCGCAGTCGCAGTCGCAGTCGCAGTCGCAGTTGCAGTCGCAGTCGCAGTAGTAGTAGTAGTAGTAGTAGTAGTAGTAGTAGTCGTGGTGGTGGTGGTAGTAGTAGTAGTAGTAGTGGTGGTGGTGGTAGTGGTATTTGTAGTGGTATTTGTAGTGGTATTTGTAGTGGTATTTGTAGTGGTATTTGTAGTGGTATTTGTAGTGGTATTTGTAGTGGTATTTGTAGTGGTATTTGTAGTGGTATTTGTAGTGGTATGTGTAGTGGTATTTGTAGTGTTATTTGTAGTGTAGTTAGTTCAGTGTAGTTAGTTCAGTGTAGTGCAATTAGATGTAAGTAGTGTAGTGTAGTGCGATTAGTGTTGTGTAATGTTACAATGTAGCGTAGTAAAGTAAAATTCTGTTTGTAGTTGTAGTAGTGTAGTTGTAGTTGCACTTGTCTATATATCGGTCTATCTGCAAGCTTGAAAACGAAGCTATTCTGCGAGACTTCCTCACTTTTTGAACTTGACAACGCCAAAAACGCAGCAACTCTGAGAGACTTCCTCAATTTTTGAGCTTGACAACATCAAAAAAACAAGCAATTCTGCGAGACTTCCTCATTTTATTAAATTGACAACATCAAACACGAAGCAATGCGGCGAGATTTCCTTCAAAAATAGAAAGCTGGGCGCAGAGCTGACGGCCTCGTACCAATGTGTTTTGTGATTTTTCATTCCAATTGTCTAAAGCGCTGCGCCTGCCACGAAAAAGTGATGCCAGGTCATACGAAGTGCTACACCTGCCGCCTATCACGCAAAATCACCTTCGCAAACCTGAAGATCTGATGCTCCAAAATGGAACATCTCAGGAAATCAGCGCCCTGACTTCCTAACATCTCTGGCACGCTGCCACGCAAAACCACATCTGAACTTTCAAAAGTGGTCCGAGCATGTGGTGCTTTCAACACTTGACTTGGAAATGTGCTTCGCGCCAAAACGGCGTGCACTTTTTGGACATGTCAACTTCCAAAAGTGCTCCAAGAATGGTGTGCTTTGTACATTTTGACTTCGCAATGTGCTTCGCGCCACAACGGCGTGCAATTTTTTCATCTCTCATTTGGCCAGATGGCTCCGCACCCGAGCCTACTTTTCGATCGTCGATCATTGGAAAAAAAACAATGCTTCGCGACTTTCCTACCTTGTCGCGCACCTGCGTCTTCTTTCTTCGGGCTCTTTCTCTTCTCTGATCTTCTTTCTACTGACTCTTTCTCTTCTCTGACTCTTCCCATCTCTGCTTTTCCATCTGCCCATACTGTCGGAAGTTTGACGTCTAAACCTCCCTCCGATATATATATATATGTATAAATAACATAAATATATAAATCGTTATATTTATACATACATACATGCATGCATGCATGCATGCATGTATGTATGTATGCATGCATGCATGCATGGATGTATGTATGTATGTATGTATATCTATAGATACATGCATGCATACATACATACGCACGTACGTACATACATACATGCATACCATGTATGCGGATGTGATGGTGCATGTGTATATCTGCGGATTTGCATCTTTGGACGGAGAGACGATACACAGTCCGTATGTTGCTGTCTCTAAAGTTATATACACAGCATGTTTTACATAGCTACTTATATAGTCTTATATATATATATACACATTTAGTCCCGCACACGTGCGTGTAGTGACCCAGGCCTGTCTTGCCAGGCCGCAAAACTAGTCTGCACAGATGAGAGATGAATACATGTTCGAATCATATGGACCAGCAACAACGGTAGACACACTTTTTCGTGCATTAGTGGTTCCTCCTTCGGGAAGGTTCCTCTCCTCGGCTCTGGTTTCTTCATCCAATTTCAGGAGGTACTCCGACACAAGTACACATGCACACACGTAAAGGTCGATAAGATTTTGAAATCACTAGCATATCTGTCTATCCATCTATATCACTATCATATCTGTCTATCTATCTATCCCATCTAATCTAATCTAATCCAATCTAATCTAGCTTAACCTAACCCAACCTAATCTAATCTTATCTTATCTTATCCTATCTAGCTATCTATCCTATCTATCCTATCTATCCTATCTATCCTATCTATCTATCTATCTATCGATCGATCTATCTATCTATCGATCTATCTATCTATCGATCTAACTATCTATCTATCGATCTATCTATCTATCGATCTATCTACCTATCTATCTACCTATCTATCTATCTATCTAGCTATCTATCTATCTATCTATCTAGCTAGCCAGCTATCTATCTGTCTGTCTGTCTGTCTGTCTGTCTGTCTCTCTATCTATCTATCTAATCTAATCTAATCTAATCTAATCTATCCTATCCTATCCTATCCTATCCTATCCTTTCCTATCCTATCCTATCCTATCCTATCCTACCATCTATCTATCTATCTACCTACCTATCTATCTATCTATCTATCTGTCTATCCATCTATCTATCTATCTATCTATCTATCTATCTATCTATTCATTCACCCATCAGATTTATCAGATCTTTTAGATCTTCTAGATATATTAGATAGATAGAGTTGTGTATCCTGCAGATGTACAGGTTAAATGTTGTATCCTGCAGAAATACACTGTTTGCACGGCCATTTGTACAGTGTAGGAACCTTTTCTTTGGCACCGGAAGTGAAACTACTAAGGGAATACTGCGCCTGAGGGGGAGGTAACAAAGACTCCTGAATTTGTTTTGTCAATGATGAAGTGGTTGATGAACTGCTACTAATCCAATGAGCATTGTGGCCATCCGTGCCGTTAAAACCTCACAGGCGATCCAGTTTGTCAACAAAACTTGCCTGCGAAGATGTCCGTGACCTGCAACAAAGGCCTTTGCTGCTGGGGCGAGCTGTTGTTTCAAAGCAATTTTCGCTCAATTCCGCCGACGTCACGCGACCTAATTCATATCATTGTTGTTGGGTGGTGTCACGAATTAATCTGTTTCAACGGTTTCAAGCTGGCACAATGGAGTGATTTGGTCAGAGCACAGGAAGATGCAAGGTAGAATGCAGGAATTGCCTGGCACCACCGTAGAAATCACTGTACTCGTAACACTCTTGGGCGGGCGTGGGAAGCACATAGTATGGGGTTTCGTGCTTGCCACAAGGCTTTACAATCCCGGGAAGCGCCAGAGGCTAGCGGCTAGTGAGCTGAGATGAGCTGAGTGTTTTTCGGTTTGGTCATTTGACTCCTTTGACTTCATTTGATTCAAATTTGAAAAACATTTGGCGTATTTTGGTTTGATGGTTGTTCGAAGTCATTGGTACTCCTGTTGAAGTCCTTGCGTTTGAAAGCTAGGCCCCTTCAAAATGGGAGTAACAAATTTAGCCAGCGCCTTTTTTCCAATGAATTTCAGTTTGCAGGGGAGACCCTAGAAGGCGTGTGCTCCTTTCGGCTCACAGTTTGTTGCAGAGAGAATGTGCGTTTGGGCTTTGTTTTGTTCGGCTTTTGGTCGTAAGGACTATCAATTCACCCAGTGAAATGCTGCAGGGCACATTGGATTCGTTCTACTCTCACATTTGTGACTCTCACAAAATCTTTCCAGGTGTCGTATGAGCTTAGCATCCTCTTGACATTTCTTGATATACAACTGATTCAAAAAGCTTTGCAGTTTTCCTTTCCGTTCCTGTGACCAAGACTTGAGCGGTTCCTTTCGTTGTTTTTCTCTTGGGTTCCATTGTGCCCCTATGGCGGATTTCGACCCCACAGACTACGACGGTCAAAATGCTGATGATCCACTGAACGAGGGGGAGGATGAGCTTGGCAAGGGTCCACAAGTGGCTTGGACACAGGAAAGAGACATGTGCGTTTCAAGTGTGAGGTAAGGTACGTGCTATTGATGGACTTGAAATGACTTGAAGATTGTTGTACAGTGTCAACACCAAGATATGTTCCACATTCCTTTCCCATGCTGCAAGGGTGTGCAAGGGTATGAATAGATATGAAGATGGAAGGAAGTTCAGAGGTCAGACTTCCGACTTTGGACAGATGCAGCAACAGTTGTGTGAACAGTGAAAGAGTCAGAGAAGAGAGTCAGTAGAAAGAAGATCAAACTGCGCGAAAAGGTGGAAAAGTCGCGAGACACTGTCTTTTTCCAATGTTTTGTGGCTCTGGAGTCTGGAGGGTCTAACAATAGGCTTGCTAAAGCGGCGGGTGCGGAGCCATTTGGCGGGATGAGAGATCAAAAATTGCACGCTGTCGTGGCGCAAAGCAGATTTGGAAGTGAAAATGCTAAAAACACCTCGGGTTCGGAGCGCTTTTGGAAGTTGAGTTCCTCAAAAAATGCACGCGGCTGCGGCCCGAAGTCAAAATAGTAAAAGCATCACATGTTCGCAGAAGTTTTGGAAGCTGCGTGGTTGAAAAAGCGCAGGCCGTTGCGGCGCGAAGCATTACTACAGTGCACGCGCCCGTCCCTTTTTGTATAGCCTTAGTCTAGTGGCGACTCAATGCAGTGTGTACCTGCATGATTGTACAGATGCCGGCAGCAGCCAGCCGTGATTTCATGGACCCTTCATTTGTAATTACTTATTTCTCGCTTCCTTGCACAGCTAGGGCAGGGTGACCTGACGGCGAGCGATGGGGAGGGAGAGAGAGAGAGAGAGAGAGAAACCTCGGGTTAAGAGCACTTTTCAAGTTGAGTTCGTCAAAAAGTGGAAAGGGCTGTGGCGCGAAGCACGGTCCCAAGTCAAAACGGTAAAAGCACCACATGTTCGCACCAGTTTTGAAAGTTGCGTGGTTGAAAAAGTGCGGGCTGTGGCGCGAAGCACATTCCCAAGTCAAAAATGTACTGTAAATACGTACGGTCTCGGACTACTTTTTTAAGTTTCACCTTGCCAAAAGTGAGCAAAACGTTAATGTTTCGTAGCAGTGGCAAAAACGATGGCAGGCGTGGGACGTTTGAATAGGATCTGCAAAGATGCATTTCCAGTGGCAGGCGCAGTATAAGAGACATTTCCACCAGAGATGTCAGGAGGTCAGGGCGCAGATTTCCTGAGAGTGGTTGCACTTCTGGAGCGTCAGATCATCAGATCATGGCGCCATTCTGTTTGTTTAGGTTTCCCTAACACTTCGTATGACCTGGCGTCACTTTTTCGGAGCAGGCGCAGTACTTTCTGGACAGATGGGCGCAAAAATCGCAAAATGCAGTAGCTCGAGGCCGTCAGCTCTGCAGTCCACTTTCCATTTTTTGAGGAAGTCTCTGTTTTGGACCTGCCAACGTCCACTTTTGAGGCAAATCTCACATAATTCTATCCTTTCAGATAGATGGGTGGATGGATGGGAGCAGAAAGAGAATGAAAGAGATAGATACAGATAGAGGTAGCGATAGAGATAGAGATAGACATCCGTCCGGGATGTTATTCGGACCTTAATTTACACTCGTATTTCGTTTTGGCAGGGCCATGCGAAATGCAATTGCATGTCTTCAAGAAAGTTGGTCAAATTCCTTTCTCCAAGTGTCTAAAACCCTGGGTTTTGGGCCAGGTCGACTGGATATTTGCATGCTCTGCCAAAGGCTTCTTTGTGCAACATCTTTCCTGTCCCCCCCATAAGGGAACATGTAACATTTTTACTCTGCCAACAGAAACAACTTAACGTAACATGTAACATCTGTCCTAAGTCCACCCATATCCCTTAACCTAACATGTAACATCTTTACTCTGTCAACACAAACGGCCTAACGTAACATGTAACATCTGTCCTAACTCCACCCATATCCCTTTGCATAACACGTAGCTCCCGTGTCAGCACAACTAGCTTGACGTAACATGTAAGACTTTTCCATGTAACAACTTGACGTAACATGTAACATCTGTCCTAACTCAACCCATTTCCCTAAACGCAACATGTCACTCTGTCAACACAATCAACCTAACGTAACATGTAACCTCTGGTCTAACTCATCTAACTCCACCCATATCCTTTAACGTCACATGTAACATCTTTACTCTGTCAACCGAAACAACTTAACGTAACATGTAACAGCTGTCCTAACTCCGCCCATATCCCATACTGTAACACGTAAAATTTTCCATATCAACACAACTAACTTGACGTAAGAGGTAAGATCTTTCCATGTAACAGACTGTAACACATTGGCCTGACATGTAACATCAACATGGTTTGCAAGTGCAAGCGGACGTAAACATCCCACCACCCCCCCAATAGGGTCCGGTTTTCCCCCCGCTAGCATAGACATGGAGACGGAGATAGAGAAATAGAGAGATAGAGAGATAGGTAGATAGGCAGACAGACAGACAGACAGACAGACACAGACAGACAGACAGACAGATAAATAACCAAATAGATACGGAGAGAATACACAGACAGAGAGAGAGAGAGAGAGCGCGAGGGAGCGAGGGGGCAAGGGAGGGAGGGAGGGAGGGAGGGAGGGAGAGAGACAAATAGACAGATAGACAGATAGACAGATAGACAGATAGACAGACAGACAGACAGATAGATAGATAGATAGACAGATAGACAGATAGACAGACAGACAGACAGATAAACAGACAGATAGACCGATAGACCGATAGACAGATAGACAGATAGACAGATGGATAGATGGATAGATGGATAGATAAATAGATAAATAGATAAATAGATAGGTAGAGACACAAAGACATAGAGAGATAGAGAGATAGAGACTGAGAGCCTCAACCAGCTTTCGGTCCACCAGTGGGTTCGCTCTGCCATCCATCCATCACAGCAACTCACCTCTTCTATAGGTTCCCTATCTCTGAACCTTCCGCCACCGCCTTTTCTCCGGTACAACTGGTATGTCCCGCGGTATCACGGAATGCCTGGCCAACTGCTGCTAGGATATCGTCCAGCTAAAGGACGCTGTGCTTTTTGTCATTGACTGCTCAACACCCAACGCCTTGAAGCCATTGAAGGTTGGTGGGCGATGCCTTGTAGCAGAGACTTGGTTCATTTGGAACCCACTGCTGTGTGGATTTTCTTTGGTTTCTGTTGTGACGCTTCCCGCAAAGTGTTCCCTTGCAGTGCAGTCTCTGATAATTTGAGCATGTTTCAGGAACTTTCCTGTTTCAGTTGAGTTTCTGAATTTCCGTTGAGAAGCCAAGTTCCTTGACATGTGGTCATCTGTGTGTGGCCATGGCCCGTTTGTTGCCGATGGTTCAAGATGAAAGTGACCAGTGCTGGGTCCCAGCGGAGAGATGCTGGAGCGGATCGCAGAGCGGCCTTCAAAGCGGCCACGAAGAAGCCTTGGAAACGGAAGCTCCGACGGAGATTTGGCCAGTTCCCAAGGCTCCAAGAAGATGCTCGAATGGCTCCCACAACATCCTCAGAATACTTATAGATAGCTTTGCTTGGAAAAACTCAGCATCCTGTTTTGCTCAGAATCTGGCTGAAAGAAGCACAAGAATTCGTAAGAAGCTTTCTCGTTTCCAGGTGCTGTTGGTTTTGCATTGTTTGCTATGCTTGTGAAGTTGTACGCGTCAAGCCACCAAAAAACAGCATCCACATAGATGTCTCGAAACCTGCAGCCCTCACACCGGGAGGCAGCTCCACAAGAGACGATTGCTTCCACTCTAGCTTCGTCAACGCCATTTGTGCCAAGCACGGCAACGGCATCAAGGCCTTAGTGGATGCCTGGGACGCTGATGGCACGAAGTACCACTACATTGCATCGATGAGCCAGGATGACATTGATCCAGTCCCGATCCCGGAGAAAATCGAGCCCTTGGGCCTGGACTTTGAGCACTGCAGTTTTGTGTATTTGTGTATTTGTGCGTTGTTAGTGTACTGTAGTTGTATTTCCACAAGCCTGTGCAGAGGATTTTTCCCAAAGAACTGCTGCCAACTTCAACTTTTACATTGCCTATTTTTACCTCTTCTCAACATCATCACCTGCATCACTTGCATCACCTGCATCACCTGCATCACCTGCATCACGTCATCATCAGCACCAGCATCAGCATCATCATCATCATCATCATCATCATCGTCATCATCGTCACCACCACCATCATCATCATCATCATCATCATCATCGTTATCATCATCTTCATCTTCATTTTCATTTTCATCTTCTTCATCATCATCATACCGTCACCACCTACACATCAATTCCATCATTTGTTTCCCCTGCATCCTCAATATCATGTGCGTCATCTACTTTATCTCCGCGGATGTAGACAACAGGTGATCAACTTCTATGGGCTCCTTCAAAACACATACAAGGTCGCCTGTATCACCTACATCACCTTCGCGAGTGTAGACATGTATATAGGTTATCAACTTCTATGAGCCCCGACAAAAAAGTCTTACAAACACTTGCGGTGCACCGAAACATGACCCTATGCGGGCATCGCGCATGCCGGTTGAACCAAACTGTGGTAAAATTGCAATTCACGCATGGTCGCGTAGAAGCCCTTTCGCAGATATCGTGCGCGTCGGACGTCCAAACGTGCGGTGAAAAGAAAATTTTGTTTGTGTGCGCAACCCTTTGCGGAGTTCGTGTCTGTCCGATGTCCAAATTCTAAACGTGTGGTGACAAATGTGGATTTGGTTTTGCCCTAAGCAATTCTGTGGGGAGATTGTGCGCGTCGGATGTCCAAATGCGTGGTGACATGCGGATTTTTAGTTTGTCCCCTCTGCGGAGATTGCGCGCGTCGGGGTCGGTGTCCAAATGCGTGGTGACAGACATGCGGATTTTGTTTGTCACTAGGCAACCTTCTCCGGAGATTGCGCGTGTCGGATGTAGATGCAGATTTTGCTGTATGTCAGCAAGAAACACTCTGCGGAGATTGTGCTGTACGAAAGAGATTGTTTGTAAAAGTTTCCGCGTGTAGAAACCTCTCTGTGTAAAAGCTGCTCTGTGTATATAAAAATATATATAAAGGTTTCTCTTCGTACAAGCTTTTGTGTGTAAAATCATCTGTGTTGTAAAGGCCGCTTGCTTAGTGTAAAAGCTGCTCAGCGTAAAAACTTCTGTGTGCAAAAACTCCTGTGCGTAAAAGTTTCTGTGTGTCAAATTGCTCTGTGAAAAGTTCTAAGAGCTGCTCTGGGTAAAGGCTTCTGTGCAAAAGCGTTTGTGTGTAAAAGTTTTGTGTGTAAAAACCATTAAAAACCGCTCTTTGTAAAGGCATCAGTTACTGTGGAATTTTTGAACAGTCATATAAACAGTTGTTTTCATGAACCTTTGATCGTGTTGTCACAAATCCAAGCTCATAGAATGCGGTGCGCTGAGGCGACCCTTCATTTTGGATATGTGGTTTTTCCTCATTGGCAATGTCTGTCTGGCAGGGTACAAAACTGGATCTTGAACTCTGCAGGTCAAGAATCAGTAAAAGCATAGATGGTTTGGCAACATACCTAGCCCAGCCAGATTCCCTTGACGTTGTTTTCATGATTGTCACTCAAGTGCCAGCCCTGGAGCAAATCTCCTGTGGCGAGAAATGTGCATCAAGCTGTGGATGTATGGTACTCATCATCATCATCATCATCATCATCACCATCATTTACATCATCATCATCATCATCATCGTCATCGTCATCACAAACACATCTTCTTTTGTATGATCTTTTCGGCCTCTCCCTCCTGCTTTCTTTCGGGCTTTCTTTTTGTTTGCATATCTTGCGATTTGTTCATTGCCGGGCTCTTTCGGTTCTGAAGCCAAGGCCTGTGAAGGACAGGCGGGTCAACCGCTTCTTCAGGAAGTTCGGGCACAGACACTTCTTGTTTGTGAAGAGGGAGACTTGCCCTCGCTTCAGGTTACCGGACCGGCTGAAGCCATTCCGTCTCTTTGGCCGTGACTGGGAGCTGCTGGGATCAAGGCAGCCAAAGAAAGGCCGTGTCAGCAGTGATGGTGATGTGGATAGACGCCACACATTCATATTTTGGAGCCACCTAGACCGCGAGCCTCGGCTTTCTGCAGCCACAGTTCGAGGATTGCATATACCCCGAGAGCTGCCCAGTCCGGGGCCAGGGTCGATTGAACGACGTTGCGACAAACACTTCTTTTGTCGCTGGTTGGCTGAGAAGCATCATGCGATGGTGCAAACTCCAGAGCAAGAACTCCTACAGAAAGGCAAGTACATGGCTCGCTTCAAACTTGGCTGGACAGATGCAATTCCCACTCGCTACTTGGCGGTTGAACCATGCTGTATGCCAAATCATGCACTGAAAGCAGTTGTTCAATGTCCTTCATGTTTTTCATTTTATTTGTTTCGAATTGCAAGCCAGAGCAACTGGGGATCCGGCATTTGTTTGTTTTTTCAAGCCCAGCTGCATCACAGAGCCAGGCTACATTGACCCAGAGAAAATTTTGGAGGAATCAGACCTCAAAGCGTCCAACGGCTGTGTGCTGTCAGACGGATGTGGTCGCCTTGGACTATCGTTGGCAAACGAGATCAGGGAAGATTTGAACTTGAGCTACATTCCTGCAGCGCCTCGCTGTGTAAATGCGTTTGCATATGTTTGCATTTTCATGCCTTTTGGCCTGTAGCCTGTGGCCAAATCAAGGCTGATGTTTTCTTTGCTCCTGAGAGCGTCGCATTTTCTTGGCAACGGCCTTTTCGGTACGATAATCATGACGAATATGTTGCAGCTGCCATCTGGTCAGCTTAGAACCTTTACAAAATACTTGTTTTTGCCCTTTTTCCCTTCCACCCATTCACCATAATGACCTGGTTACTTGTAGGTTTCTGTAGGCTTGGATTGGAAAATCCCGCTATTCTGCCTGAAGAAAGTGGTTAAACGATGGGTCCCTCCGGTAAGTGCCTCGGTTGTACACACGAAACCCGACTCGGCTGTACACGCCAGAAAACAACTCGGTTGTGTACGTGGTTGCTGATGATTATGATGGTGAGGACGATGATTGATGATTGATGATTGATGATTGATGAATGATGATTGATGATTGATGATTGATGATTGATGAATGATGATGACGACGACGACAATGATGATGATGACGACGATGACGACGATGACGACGATGACGACGATGACGACGATGACGACGATGACGACGATGACGACGATGACGACGATGACGACGATGACGACGATGACG
>Ga0126342_10008638_pt1 | contig 18261 bp, 20 predicted proteins | sample Cyp1metagenome_FD_92528 | JGI IMG/M metagenome (GOLD analysis project Ga0126342, IMG submission 92528) | Coral microbial communities from Lord Howe Island, Old Settlement Bay, Australia - Cyphastrea 1 metagenome | ecosystem: Host-associated > Invertebrates > Cnidaria > Coral ... | reverse complement strand
CTCTCTCTCTCTCTCTCTCTCTCCCTCTCCCTCTCCCTCTCCCTCTCCCTCTCCCTCTCCCTCTCTCTCTCTCTCTCTCTCCCTCTCTCTCTCTCTCTCTCTCTCTCCATCTCCATCTCCATCTCTCTCTCTCTCTCTCTCATCCGTTAGATGCGTCACATCACCAAGCCAGCGAAAAGGCAATGTGGAAAGTTTCCACTACAATGCATACTGTACCATAAAAGGGTGAACATGAAGGGGTAAAGGTCTCAACAAATCATGTAGCCGTGGAGTGTATAATATGCAGTTTTTAGAACGATTATGAGCTTTATCTGGTTGATAGGCATTCCCCAACAATCAATAATATAATTTCAAACTGGGCTGTCATTTTAGCCTCGTAGTACCACTCCAATAACCCCAGGCTTCTACATCAAGCAAACCCGCGGTCGACTGGCCACGAAATTTGGAGTTGCAGCAGCCGGTCCTGAAACTCCAGGTCCAAGATCAAGAAACATCCTGCCGCCATCATCATCACCTCTGCAAACATGGAGGCTTCAAAAACATCAACATCAAACTGCTTCTAAATACTAAGACCAGCAAAAAAGTAGGGGATCTGACTGCAACTTTCACCAAGAAAAATATGCGGATTCAACGTGATTCAACTAATTTAGCCAGCAAAAGATGTGGGATTCAGCAACCGGGTGTAGAAACCGAGCTGCTCCCGCCATGGCCACGGGCACCAAACTCAGGAAGAAGGTGGGACGCCAGCTGGACAAACATCTCACCGCATGCCACTTCGTATCCTCACCCACGCATGCCAAGGCTGGGAAGGATGGTGCCAAAAGTATGGGAGGATTGGCTGCGGCAGACTTTTCGCCTCTAGTCCTTGTATATATAGCTATATTGCACGCTTTTTCCTATTTTATGAGTTACAATTGATTGTGGTGAATCACCAATCAGTGTTTCAACAACACTCGTTTCTGAAGAGGACCCTGAGCAACAATTCCAAAACATGTCCAGTTTTCCAAACATGATCAGCAGTGCAAGCAAACCCATGCAAGCCAAGACATGCAAACCAACCATGCGCGCACATGAGCTGAATCAAACTGTCCGAGGTGCTGCGATGTGCACATCAAACATCAGCAGCTTGATGAGCAACACTAGCCTCCAGTTAAGAAGTTCTTGGGCAGGGATGGGCAGGGTATTTCTTGTTATTTCTTGTTGGAGCATCCCCTGAACCGTTGAGGTTTGGGGGGTTTCCCCATCCGTCCAAGACGTTGGATGTCCGAAAGCTGCGGCTGCAGCCCAGCAACACCAGCGACAGCAACAGGAGGTCACAGTTCCCCATGTGGATTTCACCTGGCCACAGCCAACTTCTCACAGTCCACAGGAGTGTGACACAGTGTGACTATATACATACTGGTTATTTAACGTAGCCATGGAGAGTCACAATTTTTAATAGGTAAACCATCTATAAACGGGTCATTTCCCATGGCGGCTATATTAAATAACCAGAGGGTACATACTACATACATATATAATATGTCACAGTTCTAAGACCTGTCCAGCTTGCTGTGGCACCCAATCCCACCATATCCCACCATCTTTTTCGAAGGCACCTGGCTTTACTCCTTTGACCACACACTTCACCACCAAAGCCTCGGCTGCCAGCTGGGTCGTTCATGGGTCCTTCGTCGTTCGGGGCCGAGGAGCCAAAGTAGTGATCATCACGGACTGTGCACGATCTCAGCGGAGGAAATGACAAAGGTCACAGTGAAATGCCATTCAAAATTTCGAGGTAGTCGGTTTAAAGTTCAAAGATCTTGAAAGCAACTAGCGCAATGCCAAAGAGGATTGAGATGGGACGCAGTTGCCTATAGACACGCTGTGCTCACTCGCAATGTTGTTTATGCTGGCCTGTAGAAGTGTTTCTTTGTATTTCTTTGGTAGATGCATGTGCAACATATCAGGGACGATTGCCATTTTGATCCCAAGTGCTGCTCACAATATAATCTGCGTTAAAAATAGTATTGCCCTTGGCAGAAGGCTGAGTTGACATGGTTGATACTTCCAATGTGTCAGTCTCTCCGCCAAATCATGGCTAATTGATCACTGAGGCTGCATCCCTGGCCAACAATGACTATTGACCAATCATCCGTGCAACTGTTGTGTTTCCGAGCTGCTGATGTAGTCTTGCGCATTTCTCTGCTTCGTAATCTGGTTGATGTTCTGGTCGATGGGAATGCCATAGGTCCTACGGTCACACAGGTGAGGAGCCGGAACTGGAATATCAATGGGCCCGGTTCGATGCCTTTGAAGCTCATCCTGAAGTAGGGAAAACACCCCCCAGCTTCAATAATCTTCAATTCGTCGTAATTTGGCCTGATTCTCCTATTGGAATCTATTAGATCTATTCCAACCCGGATGTTGTCTACCTTCAGGATTGCCCTACAGCTGGTTTCTGCATGGAGCTGCTCTAAGAACAACGTCCTCAATAGAAAGAGGGCGCATCCCAGCCAGCATAGCACCTCCACAATCATGCGATGACCATCATGCAAGAAAGAGCATTGCAGTGACAACAATACGGTCATGAATATTCTTGACTCCACTGCTTGCACTTACTGTTGACACTCATGGGCCAATCACTCACTGGCCTCGTCTTGACATGTCTTGACCATCTGAAGCCACAACAGTTCATGCAAAGCCGCACGCAACTTGATCTTTTTCTGAGCTCCATTCATTGGGCTTCATTCAGCATGCTATTTGGTGAAGCATGGTGACACAATGCGAAGCACCTGAGGCCGAGGTATTCACTTCACTCGGTCAGTTTACTCGTCGGATCTAGTGGAAAAGGTTTGAAAATCGGCACCATCAAGTCCAGTGGGCTTGAACAATCTTGAACATCTAGTTATTTCGTAGTACTTGTGCAGAACTTCTTTGGCCTCTGCAAAATCAGAAAGGGTGAGCATCACTTCATATGTCCAGCTAGTATCCTCGGGGAGGTTGTTTCATTTCCATATTCAGGTTCCCGTCCTTGAAGAAGTAGTTGTTGAGTCGGCTAAATTCACCACCCATTGCCCGTGTTTTTTGGTCGATCAGGTGAAAAATCAGCGCCAAGATCAGGGGAGAATCAGCCACAAAGGTGCAGCGATTCACATCAAGCAACCACTGTGCCTGTTTCTGCTGCGCGCGAGCCAAACCCTTCATGGGTCCAACTTTCAGCTGGTACAATGATTCACGTAAACTGGCCAGCTGCCCCAAGGAGGGGTCTTCCGCCCTGCGTGTCAAGAACTTCAGTACGGCATCCTTAAGGGAGTAAGGCTCGCTGCCGGCCGCTCTGAGGTTCACATTTGGAAGATTTTGGAAGTGCGCCAGGCGTACTTCCCCATGTATGTAGATTCGTTGCATTCACAGTAGACTGGCATTCCAAGGTAGTAGCCCCGCTGCTTGAAAACAGAACTGGTCACTATCTTCTAAAACCATCGCCTGGCATGCTACACTGGCAATGCCCCTATTCTCCAGGAGGGACTCCAAACGTTCTTCCATTTATTCCATTTATCAGTTTCGCGGCATGTTTCCAGACCAGCGCAGAACGACCCTACCTGGCTGCACAGGTCATTCAGAACGTCAGCTTTGTAATGGGCAACTGCCAGGACGTATCTAACCTGCGACTCTGTAGACATGGCCAACACAGGATCCGGAAGTTGCTGGCCAGAGGCCCCCTTGTCCTTGTAAACATCGAAGTCCAAAGGAAGAGAGTGAAGAAATTCATAACCGCCAATGATACAATACTTTTGGCGCAGCAACGACAACAAGCTCAGCTAACGGTCCTACGGTCCTGCTCGCGTTGGGCGATCTGGTTCTTCAAATCTCGGTAGACGCGTGTGGTCCGTCCCAAGTCGCCCGAGGTGTACGAACGCAACAATGACAAGTCGAGCTGCCGTGACATCACAGCGTTTTCTGCTGCCTTGTTCTTGATGGCTTGAATGGCGACCCTGCAATCTAGCAAACTTTGCTCCCAGCCGGCATTCATTCGGAGCCTAGGAAACGGAAGGCGCAACTTGACAAGGGCCTGGACTGGATCGTTGCATCAAACACTTCAGCGGCCACCAGAGTTGGAGGGGTGAAGACTTTCATGTCATCTACTTGCAGCACAGCCTGGACAATTTGCAGCAAAGCTTGCTCATTGAAGCTGCTATCGAAGCTATTGTACGCTAGTGATAGACTCTTCAAGTGGGACCAACCATGCAAAGCTTTCCCAAGTGCAGCAGTGGAGGCCTGGTCCAGTGTAGCACCCACGATTCTGCGGTTTTCCGCACCCGCTGAGCAAATCGCAGAAATAGCTTCCGCAGAAACCGCAGTGGCGGGTGCAAAGTATATAGAGTAAAAAAAAACTCATGCGGCCGCCGGCCGCCTGCAAAATCGCAACGATGCAGCCACGGTCATATTGAAGTCAGGATCTCTATCGTGCATGGATGCGTTCCATTTATATAATATGGATGAAACTGCATGGTTGACCACTGCTTGAGCGTATCTCACGGATGAAGTCCGCAGGACCAGGGCATGGCAAAATTGGGAAAGAGAAACTGTAAGGAGCGATCGCTTCATCCAGCTTCAAGAGTGCCGAAGGACGCACAAAAAGACCATGCCTCAGTGGACAATAGAAGGGCTGATCTTCCCCAACAGATCTGTCATTCTTGCCACAATTTGCCACATTCATCATCCAGATCCAAACCAGCCCACTCTCCAGGTTGGTTCTTGATGGTTCCAAAATACATCACCGTTGCATTCAGCAACCGTCCATCCTGTTTGGTGGACACCCGTGCTCCAATCTTTGTCAGTTCCGGTGCCACCACAACTCCCTGCGATGCACGCGGCCCTCCTGATATCCTCATGAGGCTGTGGAACTGCTGAAACCATGGCAGCTAGATGCAGCTAGTGACACAGCAGGACTCTGTACAGTACAGTGAACCCTCCCTTTCGAAAAATGTCTGCTTTCCTAACTGCATGATTTGGGTGCAGAAAATGTCTACAAAACACACCACTTTGGAACCTGAAGCATCCGACACTGCACAATGTTGTCTTTTCCCCTCCTTGAGTCCTGATACTTCTGAGGGTCCAAGCTAGTGATGGCTTCCATTCATGCTGTACCACCAAATGTGCCATGTCAAGGAATGCCCAGGTGATGCCAATACTGTCAACACTTGCACTCGGAAAGACAAACATGGCAATGGAAAAATCCCGAGGATCCTTGGAAAAACATCTGCAACATTTGCCATCGAGCCATCGAGTCATCTTCGCGTACCCTCCGAACAGCTGCAGTTCCCGCCTCACAGTGTTCTTCAGAGCTACGGGCCGCGACCAAGTAAAAGCCCACGCTGGCAGCGTTCAGCAGCATGTGATACACCGCAAACTTGCCTCAGATCCAGCAGGTCCCATGACAGGTCCAGAGCCTTTTCCTGCAATTTCACTAGCGCAGCACCTGGGAGATTAAAATGTCACACTTCTCCTCCAACCTGAAGTTAAGACATTACCTCTCCCTCTCCCTCTCCCTCTCTCTCTCTCTCTCTCTCTCCGTCTCCGTCTCCGTCTCCGTCTCCGTCTCCGTCTCGGTCTCGGTCTCCGTCTCCGTCTCGGTCTCGGTCTCGGTCTCGGTCTCGGTCTCGGTCTCTGTCTCTCTCTCTCTCCATCGCTGTCAGATCACCCAGACATGACTGATTTCATTGATTAGTTCGCTGGTTTCACGAAGTGCCCTCACCAGTCTCCAACGAGACATCTAGCGTAACCAATCTCATGACATGCAGTCATCGATGTCCCGATGATCACAGCAAATACAGCTTGAGTATTGTACAAGAAGTCACTGTATAAGAATTTGAGGGACTCGAATCCAAGGCGGGCTACATATTTTCAGCTATACCAAACGCGTAATACTTTAATAAGAATTTGAGGGGCTCTGGAATAGAATTGCCACATTCTTAATGTACTGTACTGCTTATACGTGAGGTTTGCAATTCCGCTTTGCGGTTCATTTTTTTGTGGTGTGACCCCTGATGGTCTTATGGGATGAAATCGGGTTTTGCAGATAAACAATTTTTCAAGCTCCGATTTTTTTTCTCGCACATGTTTGGAGTGCTTCCAATCCATGAAGCCGGGCCTTGCAACAACTCTGATAAGTTGCGCACGCGGTGTGATTGTGAAAGGAAGACTACAGGAAACCAAGAAAACGATATAGTAACAGACCCATTAGATGCCGAAAGAACGCGATGCCGAGATTCGAACCTGCAACCTTCAAACATCAATTCCAACACCCTGACCATCATGCTGCAGAAACCTTGCCTTCAAGGAGTTTTGCCAAGCTGCGACAGCTTCGAAGACACAGAGCAACTCTTGCGTGCATGATGCCGATCCTCAAGGCATCAACTGAAGTGGGTGGCGTGCGCCCTGCCATGTGACAGTGTGTTCCTTACAGGGTCTCCGGGTCCAACTGATGTGTTCACTCCTCACTTTGGAACTGCAAGAAATGGAGTTGCGGGTTGCGAAACAGCACGAAACAGCACGCCGTGCGACTTTTGTTGCTATAACTCGCTAACAAATAACGCCAAGAGACAGCAAATAGCACCCCGCCAAACAAGACAAGTGCATGGATCGTGCAGCCGCATTTCCAGATGCTAAGATGTCACCTGCAGCTGCTGAAGCAAGCAATGTCCAACGAATCCGTGTAAGGTCACTGAATCTGTCCAATCATTAGACTAACATATAGTAGTTGAATTCATGAGTTGGACATCTTTGAACGATCAATATCAACAATGGTCCTGATGCCAATCGAAATCGTGGATGGCCACGGCTATTCCACAAACGATTTCCGTTGGAGGGTTGGGAGTTGCCATCATCAGCAAAGCAGGATGCCTGTCCAGTTCACATCCATCACGAAGATGGAGATGGCCAACCTGCAACATGAAAAGTGGATGCCCTGCCACCACTGGCTGCACTTAGAGAAACACTGCCGACATGTTTGCGTACACCATTCATATGGCATGGCCTGCAAGTATAATGTGTGGAAACAAACTGAAACAAAGTCTAATATGCCTCACATTCAGCCACAGTCACCGGTCGTTTGACCGCCAGGATAGACAAGTAAGCAAAGCAAATTACAAAATAACAAATGTTTCAAATGCCAGCCAAGTTGCAACATGTAGAATATCCGATGGTCTAATCCATCTGCATTGAAACGTGTGGACTCAGTTCAGGCATCTTCAGGCAATTTTGAATGTTACCATTCTCCGGGCATCAGTACGTGGTATTTACTATGAATAAATGCCATACATTGCCATAGCATATGAAGATATATGAATGATATATGAAGTTTAATGTCGGCTGAGTTGAAATTTGATTGGGGGTCCCGTCTAGCCATGTTAGATTGCCAAATGGTCACTGCCAGGGTGAGCAAGATTGGAGGCCATTGCTTCACAAATCACTGAACTTGCTTCCGAGCGGCGTAATCTGCAGAAGCAGAGTAAAGGCTCCTGAGTTTTGAAAGTGGAACATTATATTCATTATATCATTATACAATTATCATCAGTTATCTGGGGGCCTATGGTATAGGCTTCTAATATCAAGCTTGACAAAGCCATTTCCAATATTTCCACCATCACTATAAACTAAACATAACTAAACCATCATTGCCGGTACTCACTGCTGGGATTTGACGGAAAAGGATTTGCCGCCAAAGGTACCAATAGGTAAACAACGCCAGCAACAAATCCGTGAGATGCGATGCAGGCTCGCCCCGCGCAAAGCGCATGACTGTACTGGCCTCACATCCAATGTCTGGTGGGTTTCACCATGCAAAGTGGGTAACAAACCCACAGGAAAGCAATGGAAAACATACTCATTGCCCATGCCAAGTGAGGAATCCCATTGTTTTTTTTAATGTTTTTTTTTTTTTTGCGGCATCATCCCATTTTCCCCTGGGATATTGGTAAATTCTGAAAGGCTGGGGCTGACCTCGGTGCCACCATGTGCCACCCAGCCGCGTTTGATGAACCATAGAGGATCCAACAAAAAGCTTCTTGCTTTGTGACCTGGGCCATCTGGGCGATCTGGGCGATCTGGGCGATCATTCGCCCGGACGGGCCAAAAACTGCAGAAGACAGAGACGTGACGTCTCCTGAATGTAGAGAGTAGATCTACAGTATATTTTCATATATTTTCAACTATGCTGTTGGCTCACATGCTTCCAAATCTTCCAACCACATTTATCATGTGATCCCAACTAGATAGCTATACTGATGGACCCCATCCAAGGCCGCCACTCCCCGTGAATCATCCTGATCTCGAAGACGTGGAGCTTCCCATTTTAGGCCCCTCCTGAGTTTCTAGAGGCCTGGGGTGAACATTGGGTCATCTTACATCATCTTACACTCAACAGAATCCATGGTGTTGGGATGCTCTTCACCTATTGTTGGATCATTTGGTGACTTGTTTGGGGCAAATGGTTATGGGATGTTATGGGATGTCATGGCGAATGTAAGCCAAAAGTAGCAGATGATGGATGATCTGGGGTCTTGGGAGGTTCTGACCAATTAGAGACCTTATGATCACCGTTAGGTTCCTTGGATATCAACGGGGCCGACCCTGATCACCAAGATCGGGGTGATAGCGCTACCCCACTTCCAGAATATCCAAGGAACGCAGATCTTCGCAAATGACTCGCTTCCAGCGTGTAGATTGGCACAGTGCTACCTCCGATTCCAAGTTGCAAAGTAATTGATGAGCCACAGCAACGCTATGTCACTAATATTGAAGTGATGGTATACATGGTGGCAGCTTTCAGTCGTCTGTTGTTTTGCGGTTGATTCATGTTGCTTCTTTAAATCCAGAAATGCTATAATTCCTTTTCCACGGTTCCCTCTTGAGTTCACAGCCGACATCGTCAGCGAATGACCTGCCTGTTGAGTTCTTGGATGAGCAACGACTCATTTCCAGCAGTTGCTCACCCATTACCCGGCCATGGCGCAGCTACGTAGGAGCACGCACGGGCTTTGCTCGTGTGGATCTTCCAAGATTCTCAGGCAAGGGCGTGGCATGTAAAGATCTGAAAGAGATCTGAATGTCGAAGACCTCGAAGACCCCATGTGGCAGTTTGAACATGTTTGAACTGTTTGCGATTCAGCTGCAAATATCAAATGATCAGGTCCTGCATCGGTAAAATCGTGGCACCACATGAAATTCACGGGGACCTTGTCAATTCTTGATCTTGTAACTTCATTGATCCCCATCGTTCTCCAATGGTTACTGCGAGCCAGATTTGCAGCAGTCCACTGAAGCTTCAGCAACCCTGGAAAAAATCAGGACAGAACCCCGACTTCGGGATGCATGGACAAATTATGCATGCACATCTGTCATGCTTTCTGGTGCTGTTCTAAATGTACACCTGTGAAATTGATGTCTCTCTCACTCCCTCCCCCACCTTCACCAAATCTCAAGTTCTTACATTTCTTACGTAGTGTTTCTGTGCCCTGGCATGAACTTCCGTGCGATGTCTTGCTTTCGAACTATTGATATATGTTCAGTAATTACATGTAATTACATATTTGGGAACATGACAATGGAACATGTTGACGGCTTGGCCAGCTTAAACTCTCCAATGTTCAGCGTTTTTTCCGCCATGGCCCTCACTTTTGTGCTGGCCCTAGTGCGATCTAAACAGCGCTCAGCTGTAGTAGTGAAGGCTCTCCTCCTGAGTTTGCAAAACAGATTCCTTGATATTCTTTGTGGAACCCTGCTCATCCCTGATTCTCCTGCTTCAAATCGATTCAATTCATTTGAAACATATTGGATTGGATCATCATCCTGCCGAGACGCGCTGGAAAGCGTCGTTAACGGGCGAGGCTTGCCAGCCCACGTGTGCCAGCCGCCATCGTAGTCCAACTCAATGTCAACCTGGTTGCAGGCCCAGTGGCTATACCCTTTTGAATTAAAAGAAATGACAAGTGCAAAACATATCCAAACATGCTTTGTCAACCAAGAAGGAGCATGATAAAGTAAGACCTCTTGTTGGCACTTCGGGGACCCCATTAGATTTTCAAAGTATATAATGGGTGAATGGCGTGGCAAAGAGTGCCGCTGCTCTTGCTTAAAGAAAGACAAGTCTCTGATGTGTTGAGTCCTGCGAACTCTCAAGAAAATGGCTTGGCCACATATGTCACCGCATTGTTTTTCGGTATCACTTTGGTCTATCATATGGTCCATCACCTCATATCTTCCCCACCAGATCACCCATTCCCCACGTGTTGCCGCACCACCTGAGGAGCCTGTCGTCGGAACTGGCAGAAAATGGCAAGGCCTGTCCTGAGAGCCATAGAATTCGTCGGTTGCTCCCAACACCCCAAGTACATCCAAGTACTAGGGGTTGGATAAAGAGGTAAAACCACAGAAAGTCCCCCCGGGGGGGCGATGATTTATTCATGAGTTGGAGCAACTGTGACAATAACGTGGAAAATATTGCCATGTTTGTTTCCAGAGGGTACCAAATCCATTTTGACACTCCCAAGTAACCCCAAGTCAAGTACTGTATATGATCCCTACATGCAGATCAAGCATCACACTGGTGTGATGAGAGTCGTAGATGCGAAGCCATCCAGAGAGTTCGGGCACACAGCCATCTCCGAATTGGCTTCGGGCTGCCTCACCACCAAGTCAAATGCACTGAAGTGCAGGGACAGGCTTCCTAGTCAGAGGTCTTGGGCAAAGCTGTTTGGATCTCGATAACCAGAAAGTTTGCAAGTGTCCTCAGCAGTCATTGCAGCCATCATCAATTTGGTGAAGCTGCAGGTGTCACACCTTCTTGAAGATTCGAAATCATGGAATCAAGCATGCTTGCATCAAAACAAAGGATGGTCAACAAAGGTGACTGTACAAGAACATCATGAATAGAACAATTGTCCGATCATTGGCAACATACACAAGTTTGAGGGCCCCCCTTCCAGATATATTGGAATCATCATAATTCACTAACATCCTGTTCAACATCGTACACATATTCGGAATAATGTTGGAACATCTTGGAGTTCTATGGCTGTGGGCTAAACCCTACGGGCCCATACGGGCCCTATATTTGGGGTTATTCACATCCGCTTACATCCATTTGCCAAATATTTTGGGCTTCACCAGAGGGTTCCATGGGTCAAAAACCATCAAAAACCCATAGCCTTTCGCGCCTCCAACAGCTCTAGCAGCGCCACTCGCTGCGAGTAGGATTCACAGGACCAGCCACGGGCATCCACGGCGCGCAGCATGGCCTGAGTGGATGTAAGTGGTGGTTGGATACGGTTGGATGGTGGTTGGGGCGCTGTCATCATCATGATTTTGAACATGATTCTTAGCATCATGATGAGGATAAGTATGAGTATGAGTATGAGCATGAGTGAGGAGGATTACTCTATCTGTGTTGCTACCAACTGAGCTTTACACAAAATGTTGGTAATACAAGCTGCACTTCCTCAACATAATCCATACTACATACCTAATCTTCTTACAGCAACAACCACCAACCTTCACCCCAAACAACTGCAGTGCCCCTCCCGTGCCTTCACCTCATTGTGCACGCCCTCTGCCCAGCCATTGGTCACCACCTTTGGCTCCTGTCGAAGAACCTGACCACCTGGATGTGATCCCATCCGTTGTGCCCTTTGATGCCCTTTGATGCCCTTTGGTATGGCAAAGTGCTGACTGGAAATCTGGGTTGATGCCGCTGATGCCAAAACAAGTGTAGAAAGTTGATGTTGGTGCTGGCTTTGTCCGGGCTTCTTGAGGATTCTGGAGCTGGATCTAGGATATCTAGGTTGTGGAGTCCCTGCACCCTGAGAAAACAAATCTAAGGCTACTGCGGTAGTGCAATTCGTAGGAAACCACGGCCTCAGATTAAAGTTTCCACCAGGCAAGCTAGGGCAACTCCACGGGCTTACTTTATTGGTGGCTGCGTTGCTGCGGGGAAACTCGTGCACTTCGGATTATAATGAACCACCATGCGCAAAAGCTTACACTACATACCCTAACCCTAATGCATAATCATCATTCAATATCATTCATATCACCAGAACCCCCATCATCCCCCATCCTATTTGTTGAAATCCAGGCAACAGCATCACACCATCACTCCTCCATCCCTCCCCCCATGGGGTCCCCAACCACGATGTTTTCGGTTCCCGGAATGCGCCACTCCTCCGTGTGCTTCCGCGCCAGCAGCCGCGCGTGGGCCACCCACTGCGGCGCCGCCTCGTTGTGGAGCCGGCTCTGGAAACCTGCGCTGATGGAGGTTTTAGCTGGCTTTGGCACTACATATGCCCTTTGCCGCAAAGAAAATGTGGCCTAAATAGGGGCCAACGCATTAATTCAACAACAATCAATTTTTTCTCAGCATGGCTGATCAATCCTCAAACAAGATCAAACAAGCTGCACCCCCACAAGAGTCAAACACGTTGAAACTGCTTCTTGGGAGTTCTCCAGGATTCAACCATATTTCAACATATTTGAACTCCAGAAAGTGATCGGGCTCAAGATAAATGAAGAGTCAAGTCTTTGAAATTGAAAAGGTTGTGATTGGTAGCCACTCCAACTGTTGTAGGACAAAACATATCCCTGCCTAGTTCTCGAAATGCCTCCCGAGCATACATGTAGCCTTACAATCGAATGACAACAGCTGACAGGTTGGTATGGATGGTGTCTGCTGCAACTTCCACTGCAAATAAGCTTTGCTTGATAAAGCACCACAGCCCAGCGTCAAAGTTGAAGATTGTACAAGTTATAGGACGGGTGATTGATCTTTCGACAAGTTTCTTCAACATGGTCTGGCTGTTGAACGGTCCACTCCCCACAAGTGCCGTCTGAGGCGCCGAAATTGGTGAGTCCTGCCGCAGCAGGACGAATCTGACACAATCCAAAGCTGGAAACCACCTCACGAATCCTCAAAACCCCTACAGGAAGCCCACGACTCCTTGCCATGAAAATCAATAATATCATATAATATCATATAATATCAATAAAAATCATTAAAAATCAATGAAAATCATTCAACCCCTATGAAAATCCTTCAAAATCCATCCTATGGGACAAACCTGGCAATGCCGCAGGCCTATCCGCTGGACCTCCGACTCCATGTGTTCCACTTCATGTCCATTGCGACCTGGGCGTGCACCTCAGGGAACAGTAACATGGTGAGATGACGGCATGTCCATGAGAAACTGAAGCCACTTTTTGAAATACATTGAAATACACAACGCCTTCAGAAACAAACCTGGAAGCGGGAAACTTGTATGTGTTTTTCCACTTTTCCATAGAACAACCATGTAAATATGCAGGAATATGCCGGCCTTTGACAGTCGGAGTCGAGTTGCCCTGAGAATGTTGCCGTGTTAACTCACCCTCTGACACGCTCCAAAGTCTCCAAATAGATTTGGACCATCCTGGGGCCCAAGCATTTCTGCAATGCAGCCAGCAGAGGCTCAAAGAAACGCGTCCGGAACTCATGGTCCAACTTCCTGCTGCCTCTCCAGCTGGCTGGGGTCGAAATGACGCTGCACTTGGAGGGCCCGCATGTCTCCGTCTGACGACATTTCAGTTTTGAGGCACAAATGCTGGTAAGACTCTAAGACCAACTGAAAATTGCCTTGTCAACAGCTCAGCCAATTCTGAACTTATTCAAACCCAATCTCTTTGGCCAATCTCGAACCATTCATCAACAGATCCAACATGCCTCTGCTCTGGTACTTCACCGCAATGTTGGCCAGGTCCGTGCTAGCGGCTGCATCAGAGAAGCCATCAATGGCCGTGAAGCGCGGGATGGCCATCTGGCGGAGCTGCAAACTGCTGGAAGCCGGGCTTGGACAAATTCACATAAATTACAAGCATACAATAGAATATGATAGTTCATTTTTCTATATCATTCTATACCTATATATATATATATATATGTGTGTGTGTGTCATGCCATAACTTAATAACAGAATTTGCAACTATAATAACATGTAATAACATTCTGTTTACCAGGCAATAACTGCAATTCCTCATGCTGAAAATCCATGGAGTTCTGTGAAGTCCAGCCTCCAGGAACGGTCTCAAGCGCTCCTCATCTCCCAGGACATCCCAGGACCAGGCGATGTTCGCCAACTCCTGTGGCAATGGATGTGACACGATACCTAAAATATCCTAAAATTATGAGAGAATGATTAAAAACTTTGTGTTGAAACAAATCAGTATATCTGATATATTTTTTTTGTTATCATCATAATTATTGTTGTTAATTATTATTTACTATTATTATTATTATCTGATCAGACCTGGAGATCCATTCTATGGAAATTTGTTGAATCTGATCATGATCGATGCACATGAAAACTCCCTCCCAGCTAGCGAAAAGACTAACTAATCCAGTCTCAGTCCCCCAGCTCTTCCAGCTCCTGTGCTCCAAAGTCGTCTGCTTCGATCTTCACTTTGGCTGCAGCCAGGATGGCATCTGACAACTTTGGGCCTCTGAACCACTGGCGATTCTTCAGATTGGTGAGGGCATAAACTCACCTTAAACTTCAGGCAAACCTTCCTTCAAAGTGCTGGACATAGCTTCATTGCCCAAAGGTGTTGAAATATGTTGAAATCCTGCAATCACTATGTGCTTGGTTCTTATGAACCAGCTTGGACAGTCTTGGACATTGGGAATCATTGGGATCATGCTCCCACCCCCTCGCAACAGCCACCTCCGGGGCTCCAAACATTTGAAGCCCAAGACTGCGAAGGACCAAGCCACATTCGCCAAGCCCTGACTGTCAAAGTCCCAGATCTGGCGCCAAGGCTGCAGGAATCGAGGTCTGCAAAATGATCCCTCTTCTCTCTCATAGAACATGTATATGCATATGTATATATAATATGTGTATATATAATATGTGTATAAAATATATAATATATATATATACACACGTACATATATATAATTATGTGTGTACATATAATATCCATGTGTGTGGGCACACTGCAAGAAGCCACAGTTTGCCAAACACTACGCCGATCATCCCTGTAGCCTTCCGGTGAATCGCATTCGCCAACCTTCAGCGGGAAATGGGCAACCATTACTGTACCAACGTTTGGCCAGCCACGGGCTCTCCGAACCATGTTTCAGCATTCATCGTGTGCATCCAACAAACCGCGTGGTCCAATGTGGTCCAATGATCCTCGGCCTTGCACCAGAATAGATTTCCCAAGTAGGTGACTCTGGGCCACCCTGCGTCTGCATCAAACGCTCATTCCAAAGGCCCAGCCTTTTGCACTCATGGCGACCCCCAATTGTTCAGCATGGTTTTCCCATATCTGATCCTAGGAGCTGCTAAGATTCTTTGATTAGCTCTGCACAGTCGTTTTCTTTATCAGTCTATTGCATTCCTCCATTAGTGGCAAAACATACCTCATAAACCTGCCAAACCAATATTAACAACCCATACCCAGTGCTGGGGCGGACTTGGCATAAGCCCAGGCAGTGTTGGCCAGGTTCTGCGTGGTGAAGTCGTTGACTTTGGAAATCACCTTCAGGATACGATCATTTCCATCCATCCCATCATCTAAAACGTCACAACAAAACTGCGGCATTTTTTTATTCAAAAAATTAATACTTGGATATATTTGGGACATCTACAGTAACAGTAACATCATTCTCCAGTCCAGGTATCAACGCCATCTTCACCCCGACACATCAACGAAGATGTGGCTGCGGCCTCCAACAAGATCTGGTCCATCAAGTTGCTCTCAGGCAGCCCCAAGGTGGCGAAGGCCCAGGCCTTGGGCCGGCGACTGCGGAGTTGTGTGTCTTTTGGAGATCCAGATGAATCTAGGCAGCACTCTATATCATCAAATCATATCTTGATGCAAAAAGATATTGTTATGCATACATATTATGATATCATATAATATAGATGGGCATGTAGATACCGCAAATGGATATGATATATGAATATGTATGATGATATTTATTAGAATGATTAGATGATATAGGGACAAGTCGCACAATATGTGAAGATCATTGAGTGTGAACAAGATACCAAACAACTCGCACCTTTCACTGGGGTCACTACCGTGTTGGCCAAGTCTTGGGGAATCAGCTCCTGCTGGTATGGGGGCTGCAACCACTTGGAAGGAAACTCCCAAGCCAGAAACCACTTGGATCCATTGTGAACCCAATGAATCCAACAAAAAAACGGCTCCAGAATATGAATGTTCTGATTGGACCGCTCGAATATGGAGTGGTGCGGACGTGTGTAGGTGGGTTACGCCCGTAATTTGTAGTTGTGGTGAGGCAAACGCTGACCATCAACCCACATCCAAACACCAGTCCATGTGTTATCATTCCTTGACCATTGTCATCAACTTCTTGCCGATGGCAGTCATCATCATGGCCTCAAAATCAGAACCACGGAGCTGCTATCCAGCCGGATAACCACCACCACAGCAGCAGCATCAGCGGCAGAGAGCAGCAAGAACTGCATAGAACTGCATAGAACTGCATAGAACTGCAACAACTAATTAAAACATATTAAAACCTGAGCGATGGCACATTGGAGACGGCCAATTTGGCAAAGGCCTCAGGTCAAAGTGCACCACAAACTGGTGCTGGCAGTGCCACACAAAATAACCTTTCATAAGAGTAGAAGGCGCATGTTTCATTTTTCTATCATTTTCTATCATTTTCTATCATTTTCTGTCATTTTCTATCATTTTCTATCATTTTCTATCCTTGGTGTGGCTTGACTCTGTGTTTTTCTTCTGGCCGCCCTTGCAATCGCCCTCTTGCACTGTCCTGAGGCTGTCTCCCAGGAGGTGTTCGAGAGGTCCTGGTTGCCGAAACTCTCAATCTTCGCCATGACCTGTCACACACCCCTGACATTTTTGTGAGGACTACTTTCTCAACTCTGTTATTGTTCAACTCATGGGTTGAACATGGTTGAACCATGGTCAACCATCCTCCCCTTAAGCATCATGCAGGCTGCCAACAAGATCAAACTCATCAAACAGCTCACTTTTTGAAGCCATGGGAGACAGATCTCCATCCCAGTGTCACCTTTAGGACGGATGGAGCCACTAAGGCATCCAGCATGGGCCCAGCATGGCTGCTGGCTCGTTTCACTTGGCTCATCAATGTGGCTTTGCCAAATGGGACCCTACCGTGTTCAAGTGATCATCAAAAGTTTACATCAGGTTGATAGCCTTCGGGATCTTAGGGCCTTTAATGACTATAGCCTATAGCCATCTATAGCCATACTCTGACCTCTATGGTCATCTTCGAGGTTCCCGACTCATGCGCCACGCGGGATGCCATCTTTGCTAGGTAAAGGACCCCCTCAAGGGACGTCGCCCTCGACGCCGGGAACCAAACCAGCGACCTGGAGTGGCCAATGTGACTCCAAAGTCCCCTGAGGATATGAAATATTTGTTCCTGATAATGACTGAATGATGACCGTGTTTTCCATCATGCACATGATTGATGAACAATCATTCAGTAATTCTGCAATTAATGTGTTTCATCATTCATGTCCAGTTGAATAATCCCTTCTTCCTATTACTAAACCCCCTCCTAATACTAAAAACTAGTGTCCATCTCCAATTTTTGAAAATTTCAGATTGGCCAATTTGATTTTTAATTGATCCCTTTTAGAAAACAATTTAAAAATCAACGTACCATTTGTGGGTTTCCCCCCTTAAAACTAAAAACTAGTCAACCCCGGGGTGTTTAGTATTAGGGGGAAGCTTCGAAATCCCATTTTTGGCCATATTTTAATTGCGTTATATAAAGAAATTTAATTGATTTTGAGATCGGAAAAAATAGTCTTTATTATTAAAGGTTTTAATTTGGTCTTAGGGGGAAGCTTCGAAATCCCATTTTTGGCAATATTTTAATTGCGTTATATAAAGAAATTTATTTGAATTTGAGATCGGATTTTTTTTATTATCATTAAGGGTTTTCATTTAGTCGAAGGAAGTTTAGAAGCAAAACTTCCGACAAATGGACAGATGAAAAGCAGAGCAGGGAAGAGGCAGAGGGAAGAGAAAGATTCTAGAAGAAAGAAGAGTAGAAGAGAAAGAGTAAGAAGAAAGAAGATGCAGATGCGCGAAAAGGTAGGGAAGTCGCGAAACACCGTGTTTTTCCAATGATTTGTGGCTCCGGAGGGTCGAAAAGTAGGCTCGCTAAAGCGGCGGGTGCGGAGCCAGCTGGCCAGATGAGAGATGAAAAATTGCACGCCGTTG